>Ga0137412_10000030_pt1 | contig 68779 bp, 89 predicted proteins | sample CZODoug2_1_16fun_FD_122160 | JGI IMG/M metagenome (GOLD analysis project Ga0137412, IMG submission 122160) | Vadose zone soil fungal communities from Angelo Coast Range Reserve, California, USA - CZODoug2_1_16fungal (Hybrid Assembly) | ecosystem: Environmental > Terrestrial > Soil > Vadose zone...
ACACCAATGTTCTTGTACAAGAGAACGGTGTAAGGGTTGTCGTTGACATTGTCGCTTGACAATCCCGCCCAGTTTAGTGATAGACTGGGCAAGCTCGCACTACTTAAGGAGAAACACATGGCTAAGGTTATTCGTCGCTCGCAGACTCGTAAGGTTCAGACTCCCCGGAGTAAGAAGACTCGCGACTATCGTGGTGGCAATGACTTTTCCAACTTCAAGGGTCCTCGCTACTCTCGTAAGGGAAAGCAAACCATTATGGAGTGGTAAAGGACTGGCGGGGAAACCCGCCAAGCTTCCCAATTAATAGGAGAAATACAATGCGTTTCCTCTCTGCTTTCATCACTGGCCTTCTTTCCACATTTCTTGAGGGTTGGATGCTGATGCTTTTCCTTGGCGGAGTTCATCACGAGGTTCTTGAGTCAGTCCACCCGATTGGTTACTGGACTGCCTTTGTTCTCTCACTTCCGCTAGGTGTTCTGTTTGCTTCTTATCAGATTGTTCAGTCCATGAACGTTCAGGACATTCACAAGGTCGTTGTTGGCGAGTGAATGAATTGTGGGGTTCGCCCCACAAGCTTCCATACTATAGGAGAATGAATATGTCTAACCGTATGTCTCGTGGCGAGAAGATGGGTGCTGGTGCATTCATTGGTGTTTGGGTCGCTGTTGTTCTTGGCAATCTCGCATTCTGGGGAGTCGTTATCTGGGCTATTATCAAGCTAGTCAATCACTATGCTTGATAAATCCCGGTGGGTTGAGGGTTGACCCACCAAGCTTGCTAGTGTAGAGTAGGGCTCACAAGGAAGGGAGAGACATGAAGGGTTCACGTCTCAAGGAGTTCGTTCTACTGTCCCTCGGAAGTCTGGTCATGCTGGCTCTGTTGTTCGGCCTGATGCTTCTGATAGTCTCTATAGACAACAGCCCCAACAAGTGCGCAACCAAGGTAGCTTCCAAGGTCTACGACCCTCAGTGCTTCTGAGGGTCCTCCGAAACATTTGGAGTAGAAGTGATTAAGCTTTTCAGTAAGTCAAAGGAAATCCCGCCCACTCGTAAGCCCAATCAGGCAATCATTGCAGAGCTTGAACGTAAGTTCAAGATGGATGACAATGACTTTGATGAGCGATATGATGAAGCGGTTATCGCTGATTTTAAGCGGCGGTGGTCTGATGGTCAATGGGAGAACGAAAAGCTTGAGAGTGAGCTTTATGAACTCGGTGACCAAATGGCTTCTCGTAAGGGTGAACTTGAGGTAGATGAAATGCTGAATGACCTCAAGGAAGAGATGCGTTACGATGACCCTGAATTCAGGGCTAAGGCTGATAACCTGCGGTCTCGTATGGAGATGCGAGGTAGGTTGAGGGGCGACAATTAAATATCCAGGGGATTGCTAATTAATCCCCCAAGCTTTCTACCCATCGTAATAACTAACTAAGGAACAAAACGATGAACCGTCGTACCGCTGCTGCTCTGTCCGCCATTGCTGTTAGCTCCATTGCTCTTACGGGTTGTGGTTCTCTCGGAAAGACGGTTAACCCTTCCGCTCGTGGAATGGTTGTTGAGCAGGAGAAGGAGCTTACGAGTACCGGGGGAACCAAGTACACGCTTAAGCTCACGACTGACCGTAAGTCCATTCGTCGTAAGACTAACCGTAACGCTAAGACCAAGGACATTACGGTTAGTGCCAGTGTTTGGAAGAATTGTGGTCTGAAGGAAATGTACCCCAACTGTAAGTAGGGTGCCGGGGGCGAAAGCCCCCAAGCTTTTTCTCTACAGTTTTTGGAGACATCGTAATGACTAAGACCTACCTTGTTGGAAGGTTGAATACCCGAGCATTTAGAACAGCCCTTGACTATCTCGTAGCAAATGGTGAAGCCACCTATGTAGAGAGCAAGGGCTTTTTTGAATGTTATTTTCATGTAAATTCATCTGATTCAATTCATAAAAGAATTTTAAATGTAATTCGAATTTACAATTCTAAAAAATAAAAAGTTTTTTCTGGAGATTTTTACAACCATCGTAAAGGCTTTTTCTCCACGATTTTTCGATGCATCGTAAAGGGGCCTCTGCCGGTTGTAGCACCCATTGTACCACTCCGTGGTACAAAGCTTGGTACAAACCAGGTTGGTTGAAGGTTCAACCACTTAGGGCTGAACTGTTGAACGTTGAACATTTTGGCGGGTTGATAGTTGAATATCGAACGACCTGTGCCGACTGGGAGTTGTTGAAAGCTCAACAGTCAAAGGGTAAGAGGTTGAACGTTCAACTAAAGTTTGTATCACGGATTGTAGCACTACAAAGCACAGTACAAACAAGGTAGTTGAATCCCGTACATCCACAGACTGTGGATAAACCTGTGGATAACTCAGCTACTCAGCGCAACGTTACTGCACAGTATGTAGCAAAAGCTCTGTACGCCTCTCTACGGGCCTAGCAGGATTACCAGGGTCCGGCCATACCAGGGCATGCGTGAAAGGCTGTTAGGCAGCGTTCCCGCTGGTCACACGTGCTGTAGTTCGGGCGTGTCGTGACCATGTAGGGCATGTGGATAACTTCTTTACCAAGCTGTTACCAAGACACGCCGACAAAGGGCTTGACAAATGCTAAAAAATCTTGCTCCAGGTATTCGCCGGCCTCTAAGGTAAAATTTTTGTAAACTTCGGAGAAAACTCTTGACAGTGAGCCGACCGTGAGCTATTTACGCGTGCACGCTCGCACTCGCCCCGTGAAAGGGGAGCGAGACAGGGAAACGGACATTTTCGCGTTTCCGCAGGTCATACAGCCTGTGAGGGTGTTTCTCAGAAATCTTTAGGCCGCTGACCTGCGGTTTTGTATTCGTTACCTTCCCGTGACCATTTTCAAGGTCAACTCTGTAAGCCTCTGACCTGCGGTTATTTACATCGTCGCAGGTCAGAAGGGGGTCTAGTGTTTACCTCAGAAGGAAGCACACAGAACGGCGGGAACGGGAACCGGAAACGGGGAAAGCGCCCAAAGGAAAGTGTGATAGAGTTCGGAACGAAGCACGGAGGAACCGCCCGGCGGGTTCGGGTAGGCCAAAGATAGCGACTGGCTACAACTTGAGAACTGAATAATGGGATACAGAAACACATTACGAGCCTAGAGCGCTTAGGGTCACTTGCGGGTGAAAGATGCCCGGAATACACCGAAAGCGGATTTAGTTTCACTGCTATTCGCATAGCAAGCTTATTACCTTGACCCTCTCCCTGTCTTTGGCAAGACATATCGGGTTCACTGGCAAGAATTCCTTTCCGGACGGTAGACCGGGTGTGAAAAGGAATTAGGGGAAAAGCTGAAAGGCGGTAGCGCTAGATTCTGAATTGCGGCTCGCAGCGACCCTTTCGAAATCATCAAAGGGTCACCGGTTATGCGCCTGTCTTTGGGCGATATCCGGCTAGGGAAGAAAGCGAGTCATCATGGCCACTGTCAAGACTGCCACGCCTGCCACGACCCCCCGCAAGCGCGCTGTGCGTAAGCCTGCCGCTGTCAAGGGTGTGTCACTGGCCCGTGTCACTCCGAAGCTGAGTTCGGCCCGTACAACGGACTACAGCGGTTTTTGCCGTGCGCTCCTGAACATGGGGGACGCTGCGGAGACTGCCACAACCGTTGACAAGGATGGAAACACCGTTCCGTCACAGAGTGCGCGCCGTTACTACGGCGCACGTCGTGACGCACTGCTGAACACGTTCGTTCAGTACCTCTAGGCAATACCGCAAAACAACTGAATAGCAATTCCACAATTCCTTTTACCCCCTAGTCGGTTATGGCCCAATGAAAGGAAATGCAAATGGATGCCATGACTAAGCGGGAAGCGCTTAAGATTCTGCGCGACCTGAAAGCACGTGAGGCAGAGTATTACGCCGAACGTGAGGAATGGTATATGTCTGGTGACGGACGGCGGCCGAATTACCGAACTAATCCGGAAACGGGCCGGTTGGTAAACTACGGCGGTAAGAGTCATTCATTCCCTATCGCTTGTGTTCACGGTTCGTCGGCATGGACGGATTACGACAACATTTGCGGCCCGTGCGAGGATGGATATTCCATCTATCAACTCGCAATTTGGGAAGCGCAAGAAAGGGTGGCAAAGGTAAACGAGCGTATCGAATGGCTCGGTACTGCGCCTAGCTCACTGCGACACACGGAAATGCATCGGGAATTGCTCGAATGGGCATTGTCTCCGATTAAGTAATTCCAAGCTGTAGGGATACCGGGCGGGTTGGTTGTTGAGTACCAACCTTGCCCGTGTCCACACAGAAAGGAATACGAGTGGATATCGAACGATTCGCCGCAATTCTGGAAATCGATTGCGCGAAACGTGAATATAGCGCGGCTCATGCTCAAATGGTGGAGAAATTCACACAAGGGTATGACGTTTGGTCGCTAGCTGGTTATATCGATTCGGCGGAAAAGGCGCTCCCCAAAATCCGGAATATCGGAAATACCGAATACGTGAGAATGCGTGACGGTGTTAAGGGAAAGCGAAAGACTCCGCGCGGTTCGCTTATCAGCAGTAGTGCAATGCGCAGGAAGGGGCGGTAATGCAGTTCTTCAATCCCACACGGGAAGTGACCGAAAGCAATTACGCGATTCTTGCCGAATATGGCTGGAATGGCGAAAACCTCATTCGGTCTGAGTATTTCGGTTCGGCTAAGGAATTCGCTGATTTCCTTGACCGTTTCGATTACGGTTCCGGTGACGTGTTCGGGTGGCAAGGTGATTCGGCCACAATGGAAGCTGTGGCAAGCTTCCGAAAGGAATCGGATTTCGTCGCGGTTCCGGATTTCATCACGGAATACAACACGAACGATGGTTCTTCGGAAATCATCGGGGCGGACGCATTCCACAACTTGCGCCGTATGTTTCGGCGTGACCCGGATTACCGCATTCACCGGCATTTCTGCGGTGACGCAAAGGTCCATTCGGTAATGTATATCGGAAAGGGTGAACCGGTTCTTTCGTCCTACGTTTGGCACGTTCCCTTTGGGAGTGACGAACTGTACGGCGGTTAAGCAATTCGGCACTAGATGGAAAGGGGGTGGTTACCTTGCGCAGAAAGCGTAAGCGTAAATTACCCTAGGCACTAAGCCAAGCTAGCGGGATTTGAGTTCCGGGCATTCCGAAAGGGTGTCCGGGCTAATGTCCAACTAGAAAGGTGGAAACAATGCAGACTCTCAAGTTTGCCGCAATGCGTGCGGGTAATGACCCGGACCGTGATTCTGTTGACCACGGAACGTATTACGCGAATAACCTTCCCGGTATTCGAAAGTACCGAAAGGAAGTTCGGGTGACGCGTGGCGCATGGCGAAAGAGGGGAAGCAAGTAATGCGGGAATATCTCGTGTGGAATGAATCGGGAGATTTGATTTCCGGTCCACACAGAAAAAGGGAAGTTGCTGAAAGGCAGCAAGCTAAGGCAATGACCGACTGTGAACAGAATTTTTGTGAAACGGACGGTCAAGAGGAAACGCCCGGTCGTGGCAATTTCAAGTGTGGCGTACTTTCACCGCACGGAATCCACATTCAAGTAACCGAGAATGGTTACGACATTACCGGGCATGATTACTGACATTCTGTGTGTCTGGTCATTGTCAGTGCGGAGTCTGACAGTGTCCAAATGCATTGACGGTCAATGCAGAGAAAAGGGGCTCAAAATGCGTACTGCCATCGTTGACGGTCGTTCGGGTGTCGTTGCTGCCACCGGTTCGGCGCAGAATGCCGGTAAGGTGTTCGTCCTTTTCGATGATGAGCGTTTCACCGGTGACACGTCCGCCGATTGGTTCCCCGCGTCGGTCGTTACGTCCGACAACGGCTGACAACGTGTGTGGGGGAGCGTCTGAGAGGTTTTCAGCGCTCCCCCGGTCCATCGGTCCAACCAAGCTACGAACGGCCGTTAGAACGGCACTGAGAGGGTTTCGCCATGGCGCGTACCAAGTGGGAAATCCTGTCCGCTCAACTCGAAACCGCGCGTGCGGAAGTTGAGCGGCTGGAAAGCTACATGCGAGGAATGGAAAACACCCCGGATAACGTCAAGTGTTCCGGATGCGGTGAACAATTCCGCGTGAATGCAGATTTCGCGCGGCATTTCAAGATTCCGAATGAACAATTGCTCAACATGGGATATTGCCCGAACAATCCGCGATAAAGACTGACGCTTATACGTCCGGGCATTCTCAATGCAGAGTTTGAGAGTGTCCGAATGTCCTAAGGGTTAGGGCAGGAAAGGAAACAATGGAGATTCGCAACGTGACCAATCCGAGCAACATCGGAACGGCCATTCTCCAGACTTCCGCAAAGTGGGGAGACAACATCACTTCCCGTGGCATTACGTCGAATGTCCGGCGCAATGGCAATTACAATGCGCGGGTAAGGCTTGTGGCGCATTCGTCGTTTGGTGACGGAACGCGCGAAAGCGCAAGCGGTAGGCGCGGCCCGTGGGTTTGCTGGCATGCGCAGCGCGATTTTTTCCGCGCGCTGTTCGCCATTGAGCCTACGGCAACGGTTCGAACGGGCCTAGGACGTGATGGGGTGACCTATTCGGCCGCAAGCTTTGAGAGCACGTTTCCGGGCACGTACAACACGAATGCGGGAAGTCTGTACTACCCGCGAGAGTTTGGCGGGTTGTGCGGTCACGGTGGACGTGAGGCAGTGAACGGCACTTATTAAACGGTTCGGGGGAATGGCAATGGAGAGTTTGCCATTCCCTCAATCCGCTTAAGGTGAGTGGATTAGAAAGGCAATACAATGTCGGGACACATTTTCGCTTTCATGACCGCAACGGCCGTGGAAATTGCCCCGGAAGATGAAAACGGAGGAATTGAGCTTAACGGTTGGGTTGACAGGGAATGGTCTATGACTGCATTGCACGATTCCCGCAACGACGTTTCTCCGCTCATGTCGCTTGACGAAAGCGACACGGAAGCTTTGGCGGACGAAATCCGAGACATTCTCGGTGACGCTTCGCTGTATTTCGACAATGGGGACGGGAATTTTTACATTCACGATTCCCGTACGGAAGATGGAATGGAATTCACGTACTGCGTGAATTTCAAGCGTAAGTTTCTCGGCTCGAATGGTTGGGCTGAGGAATCTTGGCACCCTGAGAATGACGGGGGCATTTCGCTTTCTGAGTAGTTGAATGTCCGGGGCACAATGTGCCCCGTGGCATTGTCTATTTAGAAAGGTGGCCAAAGTGGCTATCGTTCGGTTGACAGGCATTCCCACAAATCGACGGGAAATCGAAATCGAGTGGGAGTGTGAGGTAAGGGGATTTCGTGGCGCTACTGCGGTAGTGGCGCGGGATTTGAGGCACACAGCAACAAACGACTTTCGGCATAAGGTCATGCGCCTATGGGCCGAACACGGAAAGTCGGGCGGTTTCGCTATCAAGGAAAAGCACAGTGATTCATGGTGGCTTTTCGAGTATGTAGAGGGGAAGTAAGACAATGGCAATCACAACATGGATTATCCGTTGTGTGAACTGCCGCCGGTTGATTTTTGCTGGGCAAACGTGCGTTTGCGGAACTCGCAACGGTGTATGAAAGGTAGAAAAGTGAAGGAAATCATGCGGGTTTGCCTTTCCGACAATGGAAAGGAAATCCTGATGTATTCCGAGAATGGCGAAACCCTGGAAAGGGTATACGCCGTTCGTGACTTTGCCGCGATTGCTGAAACGGCAAGGGAAGCTGTGGAATCCGCTTTCCAGGATGACTACATGGAAAGGAACGGACGGCATTTCAATAACTGCCTAGGCTATGAGGATTGCCGGGCGGGTATGTGTGATGAGCATTACGAGAATGAAGGGACGTACTGAAATGCGTTGGATTCCCATTGGCCGAAAGGCTTTTGCCGAAATCCAGTCGGAAGCTACAGAAACCGTCACTGACGAATACGAGGGAATCACCCTGTACTTTGGGGAAACGATTTCCGCTATTCGTCGCATGGGTGAGCGGCTGTACATGTACGAAACGAATTTTCGTGAGGCAATCCAGGAAGTTGACGTTACCGAATTGCAGGAAGGTGATGTTATTTGGTATTGCCTCAATGACGGACCGGTAAGGGCACATCGTCCGCACGTCGAATATCCCAATACCGAAATGGTTTTCTGGCATTCCGGTATGAAGGATGCATTCGGTTCGCCCCAAAAGTTGGAAGTATTGCGGGGCGGACAGTTCGCCTAGGTAGTAGAGGGGTACACAGTGGTTGGTACAATAAATCCCTGTGTGCCTCTCTAAGGCACTCGGAATCGGTCCGGGTGTCATTGCCTAGGGAAGGGTCTAGCGATGCGTCACGTAGCCACACACGGGCACAACGGGTACTTTGGGTGTGAGCGGGAAGGGTGTAAGAACCTTCCTGCCGTTCATGGCACCCATACGCGTTGCCGTTGTGAGGGTTGGCAGACTCAAAACAAGGGATTGTGTACGGCGTGCAATTCGCCGGTATTGGCGGATTGGGAATGGGAACTCTTGACGGATAATGTCCATTGGGCTAATTCGTGCCTAGGGGATGGTTTCAATTCCTATGGTATGGAGTGCCCCGGATATGCACGTTCAGAATGGCCGTGCTCGGTATGCTCAGATAGGCAGGCATCGGAAGTGCAGAATTCGGCCGGGTTTGTAGAGACCCTAGATAGAATGGTAAGCAATATGCAGAATAGGGAAGAAAAGGAAACAGACAACTTCCCTATTACCCTAGTAGCACATAGGGGAGATAAGACTATCCCTGTAGTGCATGTAAGGGCAGATAGCATTACCGCAGTAGAGAGTAAGACAAAGGGATATGTAGACCTTTCCTTTGAGTATTACGGTAATGACATCATTGGCTATGTGCCTATGGTGGATTACTACACAACCGAGTCTGATAGTGACTACTGATAGGGGGTAAATAGACGCTAACTAATAGTTAGTGTAGATAGAGGGATATTGTGCAGCCTTTATGGTGCATTTATGTCGCATTTCTTTATAGAATTCAATTTAATTCAAAGAAAGTGGGGCAGAATGCGGCCATTCCTGCTAATAACAGCCCTATTCCTGATAGGGGCCTATATGGTGGGGGTATTGCCAGGGGGTATTACCTACTAGGGTATAGGCAAGGGTATATAGGGGGTGCATATAGTACCCCCGCATATAGAGAGTAGGGATATACAGTGTTCGCATTGCAGTATGTAGATAGGCCGGGTAATGGGTATGGTGGATATGTAGTGAATGACGGTACACATACCGTATTCATTGCGGCTACCACATCTAGTGATATCGGTAAGCTGTATAGGTGGCTAGGTAAGGGGGATATGGCCAAGGGTAGGGATGAATACCAGAGTGATGCACTCACCTTGCCTAGTGTGTCTCTCAATCCCATGCAATACAATGACATGGTTAACCCTATGTCTAAGGGTAATGAGGTTGCATATATCAAAGAGGGTTAAGCAATCCCCCGAAATCCCGCCGGAAAAGGAATCGATTAATATAAAGGCAATTGGTGTAGGGGTTGCCGGTGGCACTGCCTTTATTGGATTCTCTGCATTCTTTATCGCAGTGATTTCCCTTATCGGTTTCCTTGCATGGGTATTGATATACGGATTGGCAATTGTATTCGAGACTATCTAGAAAGGAATTGTTGTGGGGGTCCTTCCATTTAATTCGGAATGGGTCCCCCGGAATTTAAATTCAATTCCGAATTGAATTCCCTTTTATGGGCGCACTAATTGCAATTGCAAATCTTATTTGCCGGCCTATATCATACATATTCAAATATTTTTAACATTTTGAATTTCATAAGTAAGTGACTCTAAGTAGTTGTAGATTACTGTGTGTAATTCGCCGTAAACGCAGAAAAGCCCCTCCCCGAAGGGAGGGGCAAATTCTACTTATCAGAATCTTCTTCTAGTGCAAATGCGGGAGCTGGAGTGAATGTAAGACCAGCCTCATGCATCTCCGCAAGCTCCATAGCCTTTTGCGGATTGTCTACTGCCAGCAGTGCAAGGAGGATATCGTAAGTGCGCATCATTTGAATGAGCAGCACCATCTGAAAATTTTCGGGCGCAAATGCGTCTCTACTGTCTTCAGAGTTCTTGGGATTCATCCATTCTCCTCTCTACTGATACAATCATATCGTTTGTATCTAGGTTGATTTGCCAGTCATCGACATAAATCCCGCCGTCGAATGACTCGATTTCAACCCCGCCCTTCTTTGCCCAGTAAACGATTTCTTCCTTGTTTACCAGACGCTCTAGTGTATCCTTTTGTGTAGCCATAATTCTATCTTACTTGATGTAGTTGAATTTGTCACCATTCATCACGCAGGTCCAGCGTCCTACTGTCAGCTCGTTTCCTGTGCGATTAACGTGAAGACCATGCTTGCGACCAAAGTTACGTAGGTCTGCATCTGTCTTACACTTGAGCAAGTCTTTCTGTTTTGCTTCAGCCATTATTATCCTCATCGTATAGTCTTACAATCAAATCTGACAAGGTACGATTAGCGATACCCGCCGCAGAAGTGAGTGGCGAATACATCACCTTGTCAGACATATGAAGCTTCGCATTTGCTTCATTTTGAGTTTCCAGATAATCTACAACGCTGTCTAGTACGTCGCTGACCTTCTGAAGCTCCCTGATTACATCTGAGCTTTCCATTGCTCTCCTAGGTATTTTGTATAGGCTGGTGGAATTGCCTCATTGATTTCTTTATGAATCATCCAGTCAATGCCCATTGCTTTGCGCTTTTCTGCAATGCTGGCATTACCGCCACCTGTTACTTGGACAAACATCTCTTCCGACATAGCCCGCCCGAAATGATTTTTCCGCTTATCAAAGGTATAGACCAATGCTTTATGCTTCGGGTGTTCTGGCGCTACCAGGTCAAAATTCGATTCAAACAGTCTATGCCTGTAGACTCTCAACCCTGAGAACATTCCACCACATAGCATGATGGGGTCTTTTAGCGGAGCCGTATCCACGTTCTCGATAATGTACGGCAATCCAGAGTCCTCAAGCATTTCTCTGGTCGGACCAATAAGGTCCGGGTACTCCTTGCCTGTGCGCTTTTGCAAGTCGCTGTACCTTTGACAGGGAGGTGATGCGTGGACCAAATCAAATCGTCCTGACATCATCATGCGCCATCCTACAGAAAGTGCGTCACCCAATACAAAGTTGTAAGGATAACGCACCTGAATTCTATTGTCTACACCGACAACTTCGAAACCAGCTTGGTGGTAGCCTGTAGAAGCTCCACCAGCGCCACAATATAGGTCTAGTATTCTCACATCCCTATTGTAGCAGTTATGACTTCTTAATAGTATCCATACACACAGGGAAATGTTCGTGGGTCAAATCATATACCGCCCGCGCATAATCCTGAATCTCCTTTTGTGCATCATGTTCTAGACGCTGATGAAGGAAATGAGTTACAGAGCCTAGTGAAGCTGTCCAACGCCAACGTACATATAGCCCGTATGCAGGCAAGAAGAGCCGAGCCTGTTCTGCACAGATACCACGTGCCATTGCCTCTTCGTACAACTTGAGTCCCTGATTAATATACCAAACCATAGAGTCAGTCATTACTTCACCGTGGTCGATTGATACCGCTTCACCAGAACCCTGCTTGCGATTTTCTGGAGCAGAGCGCCACTCAACTGAAGACGGAACATAGAACTCTGGAGTCTCAGTTACATAACGACGACTCGATTCATTCCATCCATTCTGGTCTTCAAGGTGAGTAGAGGCTACTGCATACTTCCACCACTGCCTAGCTACGAAGAGTGGTGCATAAACCTCAAAAGTGAGAGCGGAATGACGGAACACCGAGGAGTGCTCTTCACGTTGAAGAAAGGCGAGAAGTCTTGCTTCTCTATCCCCAAACTCTACACTCTCCTTTGCGAAAGAAACCTTGGCTGAGTTAACAGGGTCAAGGTCATCGCCCATGTGCTTAATATATCTTACGTATCCTTTATCAAGGACTTCAATCTTATCTGTCATACTAGTCCGTCCAACTCCTTTTGATATCCGTCTATCTTCTTCTGAGCCTTCTTTGCGCCAAGCTCATTTCCTTCTTTTTCGAATTGAGCCTTAATTCTCTTTTGGCTAGCAATTTGACCTTGAAGTCTTTCAGCTCTCTTCTGTGGGTCCATTCACAATCTCCTCAAACTTCTGACTGGTATCAGTCTTTTCCTGAGTGACGTAGAATGCTCCATCGTCGCTTTGCTCTACCGGAAGCCCATTGCTTCCAATGTATATGTTTGCCACTACTCCTCCTTTTGGTAACAATCCATCCATCTTCTTGACACTGCCAGCAAGGTTGAAACACATAGTTTTCAAGGTCGAGAACAGACTTACGCAATGAGCAAACTGCGCAAGCGTGGTCATGGCTTACCCATTGTCCTCCGTCTGTCCTTATTCTTGGCTTATGCATCTTCATTTATTTGGGTCTTTCCCGTTGAACTTTCCGTCAGTTAGTTCTAGCAATTTCTTGAAAGCCCTTCTACGTCCTACTTCGTCACCAGATTCTTTTGCATCTAGATATTTTCGGAACCAAAGCTTTCTGTCCTGATAATACCTCTTATCAGACATAATGCTCCCGCACAACCGCCTTAATCTGGTCGTACATATCAAGACCGGGCAAGATTTTAGTATCGCAAGCAATGCACCAAAGAATTGGGTCGTTGTTTTCATCTGCCTGAGTAAACAACTGATTATCACAATCAGGACACGTCAGTGGCTTGGCCTTGCCATCTTGGGCAAGTCGCCTATAGTTATGAAAAATTGACCATTCCATCAAAAACACAAAAGCCACCGCGAAAGCGATGGCTGTCTCCCTTTCTGTTATTAGAGAGCCTAGTTTGGGAATCGAACCCAAGACCACTTCCGTACCAAGGAAGAATTCTACCACTGAACTAACTAGGCATGAATTGCTAAGCTTGGCGGTCCCCAAAAGGTAGAAGAAAAAGAACCGCCTGCGAGCCAGATAACGGAATCGAACCGTTGATTAGTCATTACGAAAGACTTGTGTTACCACTACAACTAATCTGGCAAAGGCCGTTCCCCTGCAACTGGGTACTAGACCGTCCTCGTGCAACAGAGGCAAGTTCGGTTGCATTCTCCCCTGCATACTTGCCCGATTGAGCCGCCTGTCAGACTCGAACTGACTACCTCGTGTTTACAAGACACGTGCTCTGCCTGGTGAGCTAAGGCGGCAATGTCAGTATAACATACTGACAGAAAAAGTGCACCCCCGCTGACTTAAACACCGGACTACCCGCGTATCAGGCAAGGCGTACTAATCGTTATACTAGGGTGCAAGTGGTCCGAAAGGACCAAGCTTAGGATAGTATTTATAGCCCCATCCCAAGGCGATAACTACATCTTAACACGACAGGGTATGCGTGTCAAGAATCAGTAGCCACACTTTCCAGCAGTCACCCACTGACTAGCGCCACGACCATTGTTCCACAACTTGTAGAATGCTGCATCCTGTTGTGCAGGAGAGTAATTCATAGCTCTTCCCGGAAGACCTGTTACAGCCTGCCAAGTTGAATCAAGGAACTGGTAAGCTCCCGAAGCAGTAGAACTTGGATTCTGTGCTCTGTAATTACCACCAGATTCGTACTTCCTAATGCACGCAGCAATTCCACCAGGGGCTACGTGATTTTGAACTGGCTGCTGGACCTTCGGCTTATATACGCGAGGCTTGGAATTTGCCTCACGCTGCTTCCTGGCCTTCTCAGCAGCAACCGCTAGGGCTGCCTTACGTTCTGCTTCTTGCTTCGCAGCTTCACGGGCCTTCTTTTCTTTAGCCCGCTTTTCTGCTTCAATTCTTTCTTGCAATTGCTTTTCTTCAATTGCCTTTTGATTGGCTCGCTTATCGATTGCCATTTGTTCAATTTCTGAAACAAGTGGCTGCCGCGTTTCGCTTCTTGAAGCCCTACTATGGTCCTCATCACCACGGTCCGACTGGCTGTCGGCTGCTACGACAGGTCTTTCTGTATTACTTTCCACAACTACAAACGATGTAGTTCCTGCAACTGCCAGGACTGTGGCCAGTGTTGCGAATGTTCTCTTCATGAGACCTCCTTTGTCAGCAACGATTCATCTAATGTACCAGACGTGTAACAGCAAAGCAAGTATGATGTTGATAAACCCGCCGGGATTGCTACTTGACAGCAAAGGAGAGGAGCTGTTAGAGTAAGTATTACACTAGAAACAAAAGGAAGAGAAGTTAAACAATTGAGAGTAAGTTTTTATACAGTTAAGTCTAACCTTAAAGTAGATAATGGCTATGGCTATGCCGGACAGAACATCCGAAGCAGTCTTGAAAAGCTTGGTCATACTGTAGGTTTCCATGATGAGAATGCTGATATCCAATTGGATTTCTGTCAGCCTAATCTCTATTCCCATTTCAAGAATCAATACAAGATTGGATATACTCCTTGGGAGTCATCTGAACTGCCAAGCAATTGGATGTCTGGCTTTGATTCAGTAGATGAGGTATGGACTACGTCACAGAAGTGTAAAGAATGGTATGAGGATGCTGGAGTCAAGAAGCCTGTTCGAATCTACGAACACGGTATCGAAGATATCTGGTATGCAAAGCAAAGAAAGCCTCAAGCCAAGATTCGCTTCTTGCACGTAGGAGAGCCTGCACCAAGAAAGGGTGGACAAATTGCCCTGGAAGCATTCAGACTAGCCTTTGCTAATCAAGATGATGTTCATCTAACGATTAAGGCAAATGGACATAGCACAGTCCGTGCCTATGCTTCTACATTTCATCGCGGTGGCCCAAGGTCCATCCTTGGCCTTCCACACGATGTATACCCCAACGTAAGCTTGATTGATGACAGTCTATCTGTTGAAGAGCTTGTTGGACTGTATCATAGCCATCACGCCCTTGTCTACCCATCTTGGGGAGAGGGTTTTGGATTGATTCCACTACAGGGTCTTGCTACTGGTATGCCGACAATTTGTACCGGAGCTTGGGCACCCTATGAAAGATTCTTGGGTAACCTGTCTTTGGATTCAATTGAGTGTCCGTCTCGTTGGCCAGACATTCATCCTGGCAATATGTACCAGCCGGATGTTGAACATCTTGTTGAATTGTACAGATATACATATGAGAATTATGCTGCTCTTTCGAAAATACATTTCGATAATGCAGAAGATGTCCATTCAGAATATAACTGGGACACTCTAACTGAAAACGCTTTTAAGCATTTGGAGAATAAGTTTTGAAGATTTCCTTTCACACAGTAAAGGACAACCTTGATACTACTCGGGGTTATGGTGTTGCCGGATTCAAGATGGTCACTTCTTTGCAGGAGCTTGGTCACGAAGTCCCGTTTGATGATGCTAGTGCACCTGTACAGATTTCCTGGAACCCGCCGCACTGGTACAAGTTCCACGATGGACAGTACCGTATCGGATACACACCGTGGGAGTCAACAGCTCTACCAGACGGTTGGGTGAAGACCATGAACGAATGTGATGAGGTCTGGGCAACGTCAGAATGGGTTGCAAACGTCTACGAAATGGCCGGGGTTAAAAGACCCGTACATGTATATGAGCATGGACTAGACAAAAGATGGCAGCCCAAGAGAAGGCATGCAGGGGATGTCATCAAGTTCCTTCATGTTGGAGAACCAGCCCTTCGCAAGGGTGGGCAGATGGCTGTCGATGCTTTCCGTGAAGTCTATGGAGATAGAACAGATGTTCATCTGACTGTCAAGGCATACCACCAGCATTTCTTGCGGGTATGGCATAACGGTAAGATTACGACTCCAGAAAAAGTCTACAATAATGTAAGTGTAATTACTGAGCAATTGCATTTCAATGAATTGCTTGATTTGTATTACGAACACGATGTTCTAGTTTATCCATCATATGGAGAAGGCTTTGGGTTTATTCCATTGCAGGCATTGGGAACTGGAATGCCAGTCATGTCAACATATGCATGGGCACCTTACAAGAGATTCATGAAGGAGATGCCAATTGGCACACGGCGTGATAGAAGCATTTGGGCTCTACATCCTGGGGATGTTCTATATCCTGACTATGTCCAGCTCAAGGGTCATTTGTATAACATGCAAGACCGTGAACGACTTGACGAATACCAGAAGAGATTCTTCCTAAGAGCAAATGAAGTGCATAAAGAATACGATTGGGTAAATAGAACAGAAAAGGCATTCGCCCATCTGGTCAGCAAGTTTACCGAATCTTGACATAGAAAGTTAGTTTTCACCCCCGCCCACTAAGGACGGGGGTGTTACTATAGAAGAACCACAATATATAGGACGAGGCCCTGCACGGGCTCAAGGAGGAGTTTACTTTTTATGGATTTCATCGACGCTACGGGCCGAATCAGCGACCCCTATCGTAACTTTATTCACCTATCTCGATACTCAAGGTGGCTTGATGACGAAGGCCGCAGAGAGACTTGGGTAGAGACGGTTGATAGATACATCAACTTTATTACCAATCATCTAAAGACGAACAACGGATATGAAGCTCCTTCTGAGCACGTTGAACTTGTTCGTTCGTACATTATGGAGCATAAGGCACTTCCGTCTATGCGTGCTCTGATGACAGCAGGTCCAGCACTAGAGCGTAACAACATTGCAGGATACAACTGTTCATATGTAGTTCTTGATAACCCAGTAGCTTTCGATGAGATTCTTTACATTCTTATGAATGGAACCGGAGTAGGATTCTCCTGTGAAGAGCGTTATGTTTCTCAGCTTCCACTAATCCCCCAGCTTCATGATTCAGAGAACGTTATCGTAGTTGAGGATTCAAAGGAGGGTTGGGCAAATGCATACCACGAGCTTGTTGCAGGACTTTACAACGGAGTTATTCAGAGTTGGGATGTAAGCAAGGTTAGACCAGCAGGTGCAAGACTTAAGACTTTTGGTGGTCGTGCTTCTGGTCCTGACCCACTTGTTGAGCTATTCGAATTCACTGTAGACACATTCCTTCGTGCACAGGGCCGCAAGCTAACCGACCTTGAGGCTCACGACATCGTGTGTGAAATTGCAAGCGTCGTAGTTGTTGGCGGGGTTCGTCGTTCAGCTCTAATCTCCCTTGGTGACCTCAATTCAGATGGACACCGTACAGCCAAGTCAGGCTCTTGGTGGGAGAAGGATGGACAGCGTGCACTAGCCAATAACTCAGCAGTATTTGATTCAAAGCCTTCTCGTGAGCGTTTCGATTCCGAATGGCAGTCACTTATCGATTCTGGTTCTGGAGAGCGTGGCATTTTTAGTCGCGAGGCTTCTCAGAAGCAGGCAGCAAGATTCGGTCGTCGTCCAGCAGATATCGATTATGGCACGAACCCTTGCTCTGAAATCATTCTTCGTCCTAACCAGTTCTGCAATCTAACTACTGTTGTTGTTTCTGGAGATGACAATTACCTTACCCTTTCAAAGAAGGTTGAGGCAGCAACAATCCTTGGTACGTGGCAGTCAACAATGACGAATTTCAAGTATCTTCGTCAGCTCTGGAAGCACAACACTGAGGAAGAGCGTCTTCTTGGAGTTTCCATGACAGGGCCATTCGGTAATAAGTTGCTTAATGGTGCTCTTGGAATGCGAAAGACTGAAGAAGTTCTTTATGCGCTCCGCGCGCACGCTGTAAAGGTCAACAAGATTGTTGCTGAGGATATCGGAATTCAGCAGGCAGCCGCAGTTACTTGCGTCAAGCCTGAAGGAACTTCTTCTCAGCTCACGCTTACTTCTTCTGGTCTGCATACTTGGCACAATCCAGAGTACATTCGTACCGTTCGAATGGACATGAAGGACCCGCTAACTAAGTTTATGATGGATTCCGGTTTCCCATGGGAGCCAGATGTAATGAATCCAGAGAATACAGCAGTCTTCTCATTCCCAATTAAGGCTCCTGAGGGTGCCCTAACAAGAAGTGACCTGTCTGCAACACAGCATTTGGACCTTTGGATGGCATATCAGCGTATGTGGTGTGAACACAAGCCTTCTGTGACCATTTACGTTAAGCCAGATGAGTGGGAGATTGTTGGAAATTGGGTTTATGACAATTTCGATGAGGTTTCTGGAATTTCATTCCTTCCGCACAGCGAACATACTTATCAGCAGGCTCCTTATCAGGACATTACAGCCGATGAGTACGCAGAATGGATTGAAAGAATGCCTCAGGATGTTGATTGGGACATGCTTTCTTCATATGAGCTTGAGGATACAACCACTGGAACTCAGGAACTTGCTTGTGTAGCTGGTGCCTGTGATGTAGTAGATGTAGTTCGTTAAGATTCACTTAGAACCCCGCCAATTTGGCGGGGTTTCTTTGTGTTCTGACTAGTTTAGCGTTATACTAGACCTATCAAACAGAAAGGAAGTGATTACCCTGTCAACAGGACCACAGAAGTATCCAGGAGCAGTATCTAGCGGTGCGTATTGGTTCCAGGACAATTATGGCGGTGACAAGCAGGAAGTCAACGTAATTGTTCTCCATACCACAGAAGGTACGAGCCTTGTTAATTATAGTGGCGGTGCAGTAGCTCCAAACTTTACCGCTGTCCCCGACTTTGCGAACAAGAAGTTGAAGTGGTACCAGCACTTTGATTTTGACACTTCATCTCGTGCACTTGTAAATCTATCCGGCGGCGTTCAGACAAACACGAATAACGTATGTCAGGTAGAGCTTGTAGGTACATGCGACCCTGGCACTCACAAGAAGTGGGCTAACTACCAGCACATTTACTGGCCAGAGGCTCCATCTTGGGCGCTTGATGAACTAGCCAAGTTCCTTGCTTGGGCTAATAAGAATCATGGCGTTCCTCTAGTAGGACCAGCCAAGTGGGCTCCATACCCATCTTCTTACGCAAATGGCGCGGGCCAGAGAATGACTGGAACACAGTGGAACGCTTTTAAGGGAATTTGTGGACACCAGCACGTTCCAGAGAATGTACACGGTGACCCAGGTGCTATCGACTTCAAGACTTTGGTAGCGAAGGCAAAGGCTCTGGTTGCTCCAGTAAAGCCACCTACAACACCTACAAAGCCTACGACTCCAACGAAGCCAACCACACCAGCAAAGCAGACCGTAACTCTTGCTAACTTGAAGTACGGAAAGTCTAACGCTGATGTTAAGAAGGTACAGCTTGCGCTTATTGCTAAGGGATTCAAGATTCCTAATGGTGCAACTGGCGGATATTGGGACCAGACAAAGGCTGCGTACAAGAAGTTCCAGCAGTCTCTTGGATACTCAGGAAATGATGCAGACGGAATTCCAGGAACAACTTCTCTTAAGAAGCTTGGATTCAGCGTCAAGTAATGCTATAATCTAAGTACAACCTATGGAAATGAGTCCAGGTTGTCTAGGGCGCTGCGTGCAGCATACCTTAGGATGATTATAATTACCGACTTTACCCCTGCCTTCGGGCGGGGGTTTTGTCGTTTCTGGCGTTAATTCTTATATTGCGATATACTTTAAGTTATGACCTACATTTACTATGCACTCAAGGATGGACCTATCGGGCTATGGTCATTCGATTCAATCCCACTGAATGATGCTTCCGGATATGGGAACAATGCCACCTACACAGGCACTCCAAACACAACCCGCCCAATTGTCGCAGGCGGGGTATCTGCGCAGCTCATTGACTCAGGCGACACAATCAATTACCCGATTAACTCCGTAATGATTCAGGGCAGAGAGACGCGTGCGTTTTCTCTGGAAGCTTGGATTAAGCCACAGAGCGGTACGGCCGCTGTGATGGCTCGTAACAACAGCGGTCTCTTCCTTGATGGTCTCGTGCTTAGATTCTCAGCCGAGTTCAGCTCTCTAGTAAGCGTAACGTTCAATCACCTTAAGGCTGGGAACGTTTATCACGTAGTTGGAGTTTATGATGGACAGTCTCTATCCCTTTACCTAAATGGAAAGGTTGTAGCAAGTACCGAGATTGATGATGACGTTGTAGCTTCAGGCTTTACTGATACTGCTTCTGTTCTGAAGACAACCATGGGAGCTTCTATGGTTGTAGACACTCCAGCGGTATATAATTACGCAATTGATTCGGTTGCCGTAAATAGACATTATCTATATGGAATTCAATATCCAGGAGTTGTAAATCTTTCTCTTATCAATGGAGGGAAGTATTATATCTTCTCTGATGAATGGAGCCATGTATATGATTCTGTTTCATTCGGAGATACAGATGACTGGAATCTTGGATTGTACTCAGGAAACGTCTCTTCTGTAGATAACAGATTGGTAAACCTCTATGACGAGACTGCTGAACAGTGGCTCGGAGGAACATGGACGTATCAATACTCTGTGGCAAGTGATGAAGGCGTTGGCCTCACACTTAATGGCTCTAGAATCACATGGGATACTACAGATGCAATCACTGTACAGGTTTCCGAGGATGATACTACGTGGACCACAGTAACTAATGGTGGACAGATTGTCGCTACCCAGAGTCTTTCGGCCGGGTATGCCATTGCTGTCAGAGTCACTGTACCAGACACGACAGTAGCACAGGCAGTCATCAGCAACCTCAAGATTGTATTCTACACTGACAAGACTGTCAAGGGCTCAGACGAAGCTCTACCAACCACATTCGTTGATGCTCTAGCAGTTACCTTGTCAGAGAATTCATATGCTCCAGCTAGTTTTAATGACAATGCTGGGGTTATTCTGCCTGCCAACAATGGATTTACCATTGCAGCAGATACGGATTTCGGTGGATACTTCGCTGTAGAGATGACAGTAAAGTTTGATACAAGTACGATTAATAAAACAGTAATGGTTGTTGACACACCAAGTGCAAACCCCACCATTACATCTAATGGTTCTGGTCAGTGGGTCTTCTCAAATTTGACGGCTCTGTACATTGATGGTGTGGCTGTCACGAGTCCGTTCTCTATCGACGCGGGACGTTGGCACCACGTGCTAGCCGTATTCCCTGAGTCTCTTGCTCAGGTAATTGTCGGAAACAACGTAGCACATTCGGCGGGGTACCCAATGAGGGTTGGATATCTAGCATTGTATTCAGATACCATTACAGCGACTATGGCGGATGCCATTTTTGATACTTGGGTTGGCACAGCAGCTATTCGAGTAGTAGATGAAGATACATCTAACATTCACGAGCATTCATTCGCTGAAACAACGTCTCCATTTAGGGCTTATGCCTTTGATTGGTCAATCACGGGTGCTGGATAACCAATTAGTGGACAAAACTTGCCTCTAGAACTGAATTATGACGCAAAAATTGCCTTAATTTGCTCATAGGCAAGGATAAAGGTATAATTCTGCTATGAAGACTACAAGAAAGCAGATTGTTGAAGAGGTTCCTTGGGGAGTGTATGTCTGGGAAATGCCTAACGGCCAGTGGATTGGCGACGACCAAGGCAATTTCCTTAACATTGCTGCCATTAAGGGTGACAAGAAGCGAATTCAAGAACTTAAGGACACTGTACGTTCTTATGGTATTACCGAAGGTAAGCCGTTTTACCTCTCCGGTCACCGACAGGTGAATGATGAGGAATTTGAAAACCAGAAGCGACGCATGGCATTCGGTCTTGTCCCAGATGAGCTAGATGTTGCTGCGTTTAGAGAGGAAAATACTAAGTAATGGTAAGTAAGGTTGTATCAGCAGAAGAGGAGGCCAAGGAGATTGAGGTAAGAGTTGGCTCGGTCATTGAATATGGAGCTTCCTCAAAGGAGCTAGACGTATTCTCAAGGTCTGCCGATGAAGTCCGCAAGATGGACGGAATCACCCCTGCCATGAAGCGAAAGACGACACGAGAGCTACAGAAGTTCCAGCGTGGAACTGGTGGTGCAGGCACTAAGCGCGAAGAGCGCGATGAGATTACGGGATACAACCTATTTGAAGTAGTGATGCCACCTTACAACCTGGACTATCTTGCAGCTCTATACGAGAAGTCATCGCCTCACGCAGCAGCCGTAAAGGCTAAGGTAAAGAATATCGCCGGGTTGGGATATTCATTCGTAGAGTCTGAATTGACTAAGGAGACACTTGACCGCGCCGAAGGAGACGAAAAGAAGCTTTCTTCTATGCGTAGAAAGCTATCCCGAGGTAAGCGAGAGCTTAACGACTGGCTAGATTCATGTAACGAAGAGGATACATTTGATGAGACCCTTTCAAAGATTTGGACCGACTACGAGACAACAGGAAATGCATATATCGAAATTGGTCGAAAGAACACTGGTGAGATTGGCTATGTAGGCCATATTCCATCAACAACTCTTCGTATTCGAAAGCAAAGAGACGGCTTCGTTCAGATTATTTCTAACCGCGCCGTTTTCTTCAGAAACTTCGGGGACAAGAAGACAACTGACCCAATTGGTCACGACCCTCGCCCTAACGAAATCATTCACCTTAAGAAGTACACACCTACGCACGGATATTACGGTATCCCAGACGTTATTGCTGCTATGTCGGCAGTAACAGGTAACGAATTCTCATCGAGATTCAACCTTGATTACTTCGAGAACAAGGCTGTTCCCCGTTATGTTATCGTTATTAAGGGTGGTAATCTCTCTGCAAGGTCAGAGCAGCAGATTCTAGAGTTTTTCCAGGCTTCTCTAAAGGGTAAGAATCACAGGACACTCTACGTTCCTCTGCCAGCAGATGAAGAAGGCAAGAAGGTCTCATTCGAGATGAAGCCTGTTGAGACTGGAACTCAGGACTCTTCATTCAATAACTACCGAAAGGGAAACCTGAATGAAATCCTTATGGCACACGGTGTTCCTATTTCCAAGGTATCGCTTGGTGAAGGCGTTTCTCTGGCGGCTGCTAGAGATGCAGACAAGACTTTCAAGGAACAGGTATGTCGTCCAGAACAGAGAATTCTCGAAAAGAAGCTCAACAAGATGGTAAAGGAGCTTACTGACGTATTCACCTTGAAGTTGAACGAGCTTTCATTGACTGACGAAGATACTCAGTCAAAGATTGATGAGCGTTACCTACGTCTTGGCACATACGTACCAAATGAGGTTCGTGCGCGTCAGGGTCTACCCGGTTTGAAGGGTGGAGACAAGCCAGTGGAACTTAAGCCTCAGCAGGCGGCAGAGCAAAAGACACAGGCTTCGGGAAACAGGAAGAGGGACCAGGAACGTACAGCAAATTCAACGGACTCCGCTTCTTCTACAAATTCAAGAAATCCTCAAGGAGAGGGGAGACAGTCCGCCTAACATAAATGCTAACACTTCTTAGAAGGGCTTTGGAAACTCTGGCAATCGCATTGTCAAGACCAATCAACAAAGTCGCGGCTGTGACTTTGTCAATCTACACATTTCTCTGGGGGTGTTGGATTGCCAACCCCTTCTGGAATGTGTTTGAGCACGCAAAGGTTTACTCATGGCTTTCGGGCATCGCCCCGGAAACAGTTTGGGGTGGAATTGCTATCGCCGTAGGAATCATTATGACTTACGGCGTAATCCGCAGTTCATACAATTCATTGACGATTGGAGCGTTCATCGGTTTTATTCATTGGTTGGTTATTTCAATGGGATATTTCGCCGGGGATTGGCAGAACACAGGTGGTCTAACCTCTGCTGCTATGGCAATTTACTGCGCCGCTATCTACCTAAACGTGCGATTCATTCATTTCCAAGAAACTCACCAGGAATAATTTGCCTTTTTAAAAGGCGACTGATATTATCTAATCATGGAGATTAAGAAGGCTCAGTGGACTTCCGATGGCGACAATGTTCGTCTTACGATGCCACTTTCCAAGGTTGACAAGGAGAACCGCCTGGTTTCAGGTTGGGCTTCTCTCGACAACGCTGACAGCCAAGGAGACGTAGTTCTCAAGGAGGCCAACCAGCGTGCATTCAGCCGTTTCCGTGGAAACATCCGTGAAATGCATCAGCCTATTGCTGTTGGACGCATGGTTGATTTCAGGGAAGACTCCTACTTCGACCAGGAGACACAGAAGTTCTATAACGGAATTTTCGTTACGGTATATGTGTCTAAGGGCGCGCAGGATACTTGGGAGAAGGTTCTTGATGGAACGCTCCAGGGATTTTCTATCGGCGGTGCGATTAAGGATGCTGAAACTCAGTGGGTAAAGGACGCTAACGCGACCATTCGCTTTGTTAAGGATTATGAGCTAGTCGAGCTAAGCTTGGTAGATTCTCCAGCTAACCAATTGGCTAATGTATTCAGCATTACCAAGGCTGCCGATGGTAGTCAGGTAATGAAGGGTATGGTAGCAGATACTCGCTCAGAGAACGTATTCTATTGCGAGTCAGATGGGATTGCTAAGACATCCTCCGAAGATTCAGCATCTTGCGGGAACTGCGGTTCCTCAATGCAGAATATCGGATGGTTTGAGTACGGTACCGAAGAAGAGAAGACTGAAAAGTTTAAGACTCTTCTTGCTGGTCGTAATTCTTCTAACACGAGCGGTTCAGAAGAACCAATCGCTAAGCAGGAAAATCCTGCACAAAACGAAGGAGGTGTAATCGTGGCAGAAGAGAACAAGACTCCTGAGACTGAGGTTGAGGCTGGCTCTACGACAACTGAGGTAAACGAGGTTGCTGAAGAGGGTAAGGCTGAGACGGAGGTTGAGTCAAGCACGGAAGCAGTAGCAGAGAAGGCCGATGAGGAAAAGGCTGAGAAGGCAGCGGACAATTCAGAAGTAGAGCCAGAGGCTGATATTTCAAAGATGTTTGGTGACCTACAGAGTGCTATTGAGTCTGGCCTTGAGAAGAATGCAAAGGCAGCCGATGAGGCTATCGAGAAGGCAACTAAGGCATTCGAGAGCAAGGTAGAAGAGCTAGTCGCTAAGCACGACGAGCTAACCAATAAGTTTGAGTCTCTAAAGACTGACATTGGCGGCGTTGAAAAGCGTCTTGACAGTGTAGAATCTGAGACTGCGATTAAGAAGTCCGGCGACCTTGGCGGGTCAACGGAAGATACCCTACAGAAGAGTAAGGGTTCTAAGTGGGGCGGGCGCTTCCTCGGCCTTTCCGACCTACAGTAATAAATTCCTAGGAAATATGGAGGTGACACAAACGAATGAGCAATAACACAGAAATGCTAGAGAAGGTTATCCGTACTACCGAGGTTGGTTCCGGTGGTGGTGGTCTTCTTAATGCAGAACAGGCAGACCGTTTCATTGACTACATGTGGGACGCTACGGTACTTGGTTCACAGGTACGTACAATCCGCATGCGTGCAACGGAGCAGGACATCGACAAGGTTGGTGTTGGTGAGCGTCTAATGAGAGTTGCTACCGAGGCTGTTGACGATGGTGTCAACGCAGGAGCAACATTCACGAAGATTTCCCTAACGACCAAGAAGTTGCGTCTTGACTGGGAGCTTTCAACAGAGTCTCTTGAAGACAACATTGAGGGCGACGCTCTTGAGGACCACATTGCGCGTCTCATGGCTACTCAGGCAGGTAACGACATTGAGGACGTTGCTATCAACGGTAACACCGCACTCACATCAGACCCGCTAATGAAGGCATTCGACGGATGGCGTAAGCTAGCCGTTGCGGGTGGACACGTTGTTGACCACGCTGGTGGCGCACTTAACCGTGCTGCTGCTAACAAGGCCCTTAAGGCTATGCCACGTAAGTACATGCAGCGTCGTAATGGACTTAAGTTCTTCACCGGTTCAAACCTAATTCAGGATTACCTATACGGTCTTACTCAGACTGCATCTGGCCTAATTAGCCTTGAGCAGGTTGCACAGAATGTAACCCAGAATGGTGTACGCACCGAAGGTGCTGCTGGATTTACTAGCCAGTCTATCTTTGGAGTACCTGTACAGGAAGTTCCACTGTTCCTTGAGACTGTTGACGGAGATTACTCCGGAGCCGCTGGTGACCACGGTGACCTATGGCTAACATTCCCACAGAACATGCTTTGGGGAGTAAAGCGAGAGATTCAGGTCTATCGTGAGTTCAAGCCAAAGAAGGACACCATCGAGTACACAATGTACTGCCGTGTTGGTACACAGATTGAGAACGCTGACGCTTTCGTTGTTGTAAAGAACATCAAGGTTTCTGCATAAGATTCTGTCCAATGAAACCCCGCCCCTTAATCCGGGCGGGGTTTCGTCTTTTTCTAAATCGTCTGCTATAATGAAATCAATACAGGAGGATATACCTAAAAATGAGTTTTGAATCACTGAAGAAGGAAGACCTTCTCAAGATTGCCGATGAGTATGGCGTAGACGCAAAGCCTAGTGACAACAAGGCTGTAATCATTGCTGCCCTGGCAGAGGATGGTGTTGTTTGGGATGACGTTGCCAAGATGGACAATGTTGTTGCAGAACAGGATGCGCTACTTAAGGAAGAGAAGGCTGAGGCAAAGGCCAATGGCCCAAAGCAGCTTTTGAAGATGCTCCGCGCCAATAGTTCTTATGAGATTCGTGGAATCAAGTTCACGAGAGAGCACCCGTTCGCTCTTGTCGCTGAGGACGACGCTGAGTACATCGTAGAGAATGACCCTAATGGATTCCGTTACGCAACGCCTAAGGAGGCAGCGGAATACTATGGCTGATATTGTCTTTCCAGGAATGGCAGCAGGGGGTCCTCTAGGACAGGATTACCTTCCTGCCAATTATGACCTCGTGCTGTACAAGGGAGACTATTTCAGCATGAGCCTTACGTTCAAGAATCCAGACGATAGTCCAATGGACCTAACTGGATATACCGCGCAATGCAGTATTAGAACTGGCATTGGCGTAGACGAATCTTTCGATGCAACACTTACCATCACCCCATTGCAGGGAAAGGTTGATGTTCTCTTTCCTAGCACTGTAACTACCACAATTGCCGCCGGGGATTATGTCTGGGACTTCCAGCTAACAAATCCTGATGATAATGTGCGTACATATTTCGCGGGTGATGTGAAGGTTTACGGAGAGGTGACACAGTGACGACCCCAACAGGTCCAATCACCGTAGAGATTACCACACAGGAGTCTGGGACAGTTCATGTAACCCAGACTCCTGCTCCGGGTCTTTCACTAGCTACAAGTGGGCCACAAGGTGCTCCGGGAACGCGAATCTTCAAGACGAATGGACAGCCAAGTAATAGCGTAGGTCTCGCAGGTGATTATGCGATTGACACGAATACTGGCAGATTCTATGGACCCAAGGTATCCAACACATGGCCAACCTGGTCACAAATCCCAACCATCACGGAAACCGGATGGCATCCTGCTGGTCAGGCTGCATTTAACAGCGCTGATATTTACCTCACAGAGGCAGGCGGAGGCTTTGGTGGTGGAGCCCTGTGGTTCGGTTCATCGCAGGCTTCTAATGGAGTAGATGTAACCTTTGACTTCGAAATGAGCGGTGGCTCGGGTGCTGACGGTATCGCATTTGCATTTGCTGATTCTGCCACATCAAATACATTTGTTGGTGGTGGAGGTGGAGACCTAGGTATTGTCGGAGTAAATTCCGTGGCGGTGGCTTTTGTTTCCTCTCCAACAGAGAAGGCAAAGATTGTTACCACTACAGCTACTACAATGACTACAGTAGTCGAGTCAGGAACTCTTGACCTACGACCAAATCCAGTAACAGTAAGAATTAAGTACGATGGAACAAAGCTTACTGTTTGGATTGATGGTACTCAGACATTTGACCAGACAATTTCTATTCCTGCGAATTCTAAGCTTGGATTCACTGCTGCCAATGGTGGTTCGGATGATAACCACATTGTAAGAAACGTTTCCTTCGTTCCTTCTGGCGGAATGCTTATGAAGGGTGATAAGGGAGATTCTGGACCTACAGGAGCTACCGGCGCAGCGGGTACCGATGGAACAAATGGTTCTGCTGGACCAGCGAACACGCTTTCAATTGGAACGGTAACCACAGGAGCGGCGGGTTCTTCTGCTAGCTCCTCTATTACAGGCACATCGCCCACACAGACTTTGAATCTCACTATTCCAAGAGGGGATGCTGGGGTTAAGGGAGATAAGGGTGACACTGGAGATACCGGAACGAACAACACAATCATTGTTCGAAAGACAGCAGATGAAGCAGTAACCAGTTCGACTACAGTTCAGGATGACGACCATTTGGTAATTGCTGTTGCCGCTAATTCAGTTTATGCAATTGATTCATTCATGATGTTTGATTCAGACCCCGCAGCAGATATCAAATTTACATTCACTGGACCAGCAGGCTCAACTATTTACTACACTTCTGATGGTGTTTCTGCCGGAAATACAAATAACATCGGAAGCATCAAGATGGATGCAAATGCCGGTGGCGTAGAAACAGTCCTTGGTGGATTTGTTGGCACAAGAACAACGATGCGTCCAGCAGGAGTCTTGGTAACCAGCGGAACCGCAGGAAATCTCACGTTCCGATGGGCACAGAATGCTTCATCAGCCACACCAACAAACCTCTACGCCAATTCATGGCTAAGAGCACAGAAAATGGCGTAATAAGTTCTTAGGAGGTATACTTTTATTATGGAAATTTACAGAAATGACCCGGCTAATATTGATTTGAAGGTGCCAGTCACCGCAGTCAACGGAACTTTCGAGGTTACTGCCTACGAAGGTAATACATTGCTGTACACTTTTCCGACACCAAATGCGATTCCGGGCGGTGGTGGCTATAGAGTAGCCATGCCATTCAGCCTTGTTCAGGCAGATAAGTCTATTGACATTAGATGGAAGTTTAACTACCTGGAGTTTTCACAGGCGAAGACCTATAACTACACAACGAGAGTGGATGTCGTTACTCCGTATGTAACCCTTGATGAAATCAAGGAAGCTATTCCAGAGGTACTGACTATGTTTGATAGTGATGCTCGAATGAACATTGAGCTTGTACGTCTCGAAAGGCGAATCCGTGGAATTATCGATAACTTTACTGGACAGTCGTTCGGAAGGTACATTGGAACTAGAGAAGTAATTGCTTCAGGTGAAGAAGAGCTTAAGCTTTCAGACAGGCTAGTCAGACTTGATAATATTACTGGTGCAAACATTATCTATTCAGAAGACGGCATCTCGTCACCAGGACTATACACATCTCGTGGCGATGGCTGGTATGTAGGATTCTCTGCCCCAATTCCAACAGGTGATTATGTATTCGAGAATGTTATTCGAGACCCAGACTCAACTTATAAGCGCGGGTTCCGAGACAATGTCGTTTACACAGTTACAGGTACATGGGGATGGGATGACGTTCCAGCAGAAGTAAGAGAAGCAGCCCTATCACTTTGTGAAGATGAGCTTTGCCCACAGTCAGAGTACCGAGACAGGTATCTAAAGAGTATTTCTGGTGATGGATGGAGATATGAATTCAATCCAAACGCCTACTATGGAACAGGAAGCGTCATTGCTGACCAACTTCTTGAGCCTTTCCGTCGTAGCACAATGACGGTGATTTAATTGATTAGATGCCTGAACAGTGCAAAGTTCAGCATGCTGGCAGACATTGTAAAGCCAGATGCAGCACCAGACGATTCATCTTCAACTGAAGGACACTGGGAATGGGTACAGGACCCTGACTCAGGTGCCTTTATTCAGGTTTGGGTAACAGACGACCCAAATACACCTGATGTTGAGGGGCACGTGGTAACGCTTAAGTGTCGAGCAAAGGCAGCATTGACCGGAAGCATTCGGTCAGCAGAACATTTCGGCTCAGAGTATTTGAATGAAGAATGGGTTAAGCTCGAACTTCCATACAATGCCGACATTACTTTGAGAGACAGAGTAACAAATATCAGAACACTCCGTGGCCAGTCACTCTGGTCAGAGGAAGAGTCTGATGGAAACCCACCTACAACATTCGATGTTTTCCGGGTTTCTCCAGAGATTGATGGATTCGGAAATCTCATTGGAAAGATTGCTCTAGTCAAGAGGGCGGTGGTTCAGTAATGGCCGGAAAGCCATACGTCGGTTTCAATGCCGATATTGCAGAAGCCTCCGCCCTCTCCGGGTTTCTTACATCATTGTCTGCTCAGATTAAGACTGACAGACATATTTCACCTGTTTTGAAGATGACTCATGCAATTATGTCAGATGAGTTTACAGCCTATATGTCTGTAGTTGCTCCAGCACAGATGTCCAGATTCCACCACGTGTATGAGTGGGGACAGATTGGAGACCCTACAGCAAAGCTTTGGGATGACGTTCTAATTGGTTCAGGCTCCGTGAGGACGGCTACATTTAAATGGCGGGCGTCAAAGCAATCTGTGCCCGTCCGAGAGGACTTCAAGGCTAAGGGTGTAAAGCAGATTCACGTCTTTGTCTGGAAGGCTCCCGTTATGGAGTATGGAAAGAATATTGTGATTGCCCCTAAGAGAGGAAAATTTCTCGCCTACTTTACTGGACCAACAAACCCAGAAAGTAAGTATGCAATGCAGGTCACTCAGAATCCAATTCAGGTAACTGACCCTGGTGGTCCAATGGTAAAGGGTTCCTTTACCAGAGAATATGTATCTTGGTGGGGTGGCACTGGAGCACAAGGAGTCTTTGAAACAAAGCTTCGAAAGGTTCTAGAAGAAGACCTAGGTCGTATGCCTATTGAAGAGGTTACGCGACCATTCAGAAGAGCACGAAATAAGAAGTTTGCTTTCCAGGCAATTGCAGATGCAGAGGCAGCGGAGAGAGCAGGAGCAATGGCTGCAAAGAAGTTTTTGGAGACCCGCTCAAGAAAGTATATTGAGGCTGCCAAGGCTAGAGAGAGGTTGATTGGATAATGGCAGATTACAGAGTTGTTGGTGCTCATGAAATCAACAAATGGCTGTGGTTCATGCTCAAGGATTTTGAGTATAAGCCTGGTGTAAAGGCTTTCAAGGACTACAAGGACTCCGGTAATTCTGCCGGGTATTCGATTGTACCTTTGATTCCTGGTTACCAATGGCCACAAATGAGCGATATCACGAAGAACAAGAGCCCGTATATCGTTTACAACTACATCATGTCATCTTACTCATCTGAATGGTGGATTTGCAGAGAGCAGTGTGCCTATGTCATCTACGACTTCGATGAAGAAAGATTGCGTGCAATTCATACGTATATGGTTGACCTACTAAAGAGAATGGACTGGACAGCGCGGGATATCAATAACAGTGGAAAGGCTGCTCCTAACTTTGACATTAAGTTTGTGCAGCTAACCAGTGCTAGTGGTCCTGATGATTTTGCTGTGACAACTGAGTTGACTCTCAGAGGTGCCATGGTGGTAGTTAACTATGAATATACAACAGACATGAATACATCAGAAGGAAATGGCTTTAGAGTATAACCGGGAATTTGGCTTTTTGAAGCTAATCACGATAATATACTCTTAGAGGAAGTGCCTAGCCAGCACAAAATTTTTTAACCCAAATGGAGGTGACATTCAAAAATGGCATATCAGGTACGTAACATTATCATTGGTGCAGCAGCTCTGTACATTTCTTCAGGCGACAGCACTGATTCAGGATGGAACGGTGGCCCAGCGCTACCAGCAGCATCATCTGGACAGTCTTTCACGACTGCTATGGACGCTTCTGCTAATTTCCGCCACACCGGTTTCACGACTGAAGGTCTTGAGGTTTCTTATGAGCCAGACTACGGTGAGGTAGAGGTTGACCAGCTTCTTGACTCAGCTAAGTTGTTCAAGCAGTCTATGAAGGTGACGGTTAACACCACACTTGCAGAGGCAGCCCTAGAGAATCTTCTAGTTGCTTGGGGACAGCAGTCAGCAACCCTTGCTTCTACGGCAAGTACGACAGACCTCGGAATTGCAGCAGGTGCTCTAGGTGATGAGCCTGTAGAGCGCGCTTTTGTAGCTGTTGGTCCTGGACCAAAGACAGCAGCAGGAGCAAAGCGTGAGCGTATTTACCACGCACGCCGAGTTCTATCTGTAGAGTCTTCTGCCCACAGCGTGAAGCGTAATGAAGCTACGGTATTCCCAGTTTCATTCCGACTTCTACCAGACCCTAACTTCACGGGTCAGGAGTACGGCGTAATTCGCGACCGTAACATCTAAGATTCAGCTTATGGAAGGCCCCACCGAAAGGTGGGGCTCTTCTATTTGGACCTTTTCCGGATTCGTGGTAAACTAGAATCACTAATGGAAGGAAAGGTTTAAATTGGCAACGACAGTTTATACTACTGAGGAAGTCCAGCTTCAGGATGGTTCTACAGTAACACTCAAGCCGCTGGTTATTAAGGCTCTACGTAAGTTTATGAAGATTATGGAGTCCTTTGGTGAGGCTGAGAATGACGACGAGAGCTTTGAGATTCTTCTTGATGCCTCTGCTGTCTGTCTAAAGGGAGAGCGTCCAGAATTCTGGGACGACAAGGAAAACAAGCACTCCGAGGCTTACGAAGATGTTGCAGATATGCCGACGATTTACAAGGTGATTGATGTTTGTGGTGGTATCAAGCTCAATGACCCAAATCTTCTAGCGATGGCTCAGGAGGCTCTTGGTCAGAACTAGACCTTGCTGGTCTAGAGGCCGAGGTTTTTCTCCTAGGCCAATGGAAAAACTTTGAGGAGATTGAGGACAACCTCACTCTCGATGAACTTCAAGCAATTCTAGAGGCATCGCGCAAGCAGGAGTATGACAGGCACAAGTTCGCGGCTGCTCTTAAGGGAGTAGATTTGGACGCTGAAAGAAAGAGTGAATCTTCATTTGAGGAAGTGAAGAGAAGAGCGGAAGCAAAACTGCGCGGTATTACCGAAGAGCAGATTGAGTTTTCCGACATTGGTATCGCAATGGTTGAAGAAGAAAATTAAGGACTGAGACAAATAGAAAATATCCAGATTCGATTTAGTGGCTCTGCAAACTTTAGTGAGGTTTCCAGAGAAGTAGCCCGCCTGAATGCGCAGTTGCAGACAATGCAGCGCAACATGTCTGCGGGTGCTTTGTCGATGAGCGATGTTAACTCTCAGCGTGCAGCTTTCAACCAGCGAATTAACCAGACGGGCAGCCTAGCTACACAGGCTGTCCAAGCTAGAACTGCAACAACAGTTCTTACAGAGGCATTGATTAAGCAGGATGTTTCCCTGCGTCAGTCAATGCAGGTTCGTAAGCAGTTTACGAATATCCTTAGAGAACAGTATCAGCTCCAGAGAGCAATGGCTGTTCAGTATACGACTTCAACGTCCGGCCGAATGAGCGCGGACATGATTATTCCACGAGACGCATCAGCTAGAGTAAGCCAGATGACAGGTTCTTTGGCAGCAAACTCGCGTGCGCTTGTGACCAATTTGAGAAATACAGCCCTGCTGAGTGAAGCATGGGGCGTTATGCGTGTCCGAATTGGTCTTGCAGCAGCAGCAATGAATGCCGCATCTGCTTCCATGATTAAGTGGGGTAAGAATACCCAGTGGGCTGGTCGTCAGCTTATGGTTGGTTTCACAGTCCCCCTTATGGCATTTGGCGCGGTGGCTGGAAAGGCTGCCTATGACGTAGACGCTGCAATGACTCGTATTGCAAAGGTTTACGATACAACAGCCACAACAGTTGCCGGAAGACAGAGAGAAATGGACCAGCTTAGAATTCAGTCCATGTCTATGGCTACTCAGGTAGCCAAGCTTTATGGTCAGTCAATGAAGGACACCCTCGGTATTGAGGCCGACCTTGCTGCGACAGGTCTAAAGGGTGCTCAGCTACAGCAGTCTACCGTAGCTGTTACTCGTGCCGCAACTCTTGGTGAATTGGATAAGCAGCAGGCTATTAAGGCCACCATCGCTTTGCAGTCCGTTTATGGTGATAGTTCCGAGCAGCTAGCTAAGGACTTCAACTACATGAACGCAATCGAGAATGCGACAAGCCTTTCTATGCAGGACTTCGTTGATGCTATCCCTCGTGGTGCTGGTGTTATGAAGAATCTTGGTGTTGACCTTCGTGAAATGGGTATTATCCTTGTAGCCCTTAAGCAGAATGGTATTTCTGCTGCCGAAGGTATGAACGGTATGCGTTCCGCCTCTCAGCGTCTCCTTATGATTACTCCAAAGGCTGAAAAGACTTGGCATCAGCTACTTCCAGATGCCGGGAATCTTCAGAAGATTGTTGATGTAAATAAGGGAGAGTTCATCCCCATCCTTCAGCAGATGGGTGAGGAAATGAAGAACCTTGACAATTACCAGAAGCAGGAAATCATTGCCCGAGTATTTGGTGTCTACCAGGCCAACAAGATTTATGGTGTTCTTGACGGACTTATCAATAGAACTGGTCAGGTAAAGACTGCATATGGCGTAATGAATCAGGATATCAAGGATTCCGGAAAGAGCGCGGATATTGCACAGAACGAGCTTTCTAAGATGGCCGAGTCTGCATCAGGTAAGTTCAAGAGAGCGCTGGAAAGCATTAAGGCACAGCTAGCCAAGGTCGGGGAACCGTTCCTTGAGATTGGTGCTAAGATTCTTGGATTTGTTGGCGGGTTGTTCGATATGTTCAATTCAATGCCAGGAATGTTCAAGAAGGTTCTAGCAGCCCTAGTAATTGGTGGTGCCATTCTAGGTCCAATCATTATGCTAGTCGGTTTGTTCGGTAACCTTATCGGACACATCATGAAGCTTGGTGGTCTAATCACTGGTCTATTCTCAAGATTCCGCCCATTGACAGTAGAACAAAGAGCGCAGGCAATGCTTGCAGAGCGCTCTACTTTGGCATGGAACAACCAGGGAAGAGCCGCACAGGCCCTTGCTGGTCAGCTTGCAATGCTTACCACTCAGATGGAGCGTCAGGCACTTGCACAGATGCAGGCCAACGGAACAGCAATTACGCGCTTTGGTAATACTACTCCAAATTACGCCACAAACATTGGTGGAATTGGTCCAGCAGCGCCAGTTGCAGGACAGTACCGACAGACAGCGAATGGCCGTTACCAGAATACCTCAACAGGTCGATTTGTTTCTTCAAGAGAAGCAAACGCCTATGCAGCAGCTCAGGCAGCAGCAGCTAGGTCATCTGCACAGACAGCCGCAACCACAGCAACCACCTCAAGAAACTGGGGAAGAATTGCTATGGCAATGGGTGGTGTCGGAATTGTAGCGGCATCAATGTCCGCAGCTTCCGGTGAGACAAGCAAGATGATGAATTACCTCATGACTGCATTGTTCACTGCTTCCCTCATTGGTCCAGCAATCATGAAGGGTATTAGGAATGCCGGAATTGCTCAGGCATTCGCTAACATGACTTCAGCGTTTGGATTCGGTCGTGGAGTCGCCGCCGCAGGTGGCGCGGGCGCAGCCGGAAGACTTGGAACTGGTCTAGCAGCAGCCGCAGCACCAGCCGGACGATTGGTTATGCTCTTTACCAGATTCGCTGGACCTGCTGGTCTGCTAATTACCGCCGGGTATCTTGCATTCAAGCTTTATGGAAACATGAAGAAGGGTGTAGAAACCCAGAAGAGAATCAATGAATCAGCAAAGGACTGGGCTAGCGTTCTGGGATTTGTTTACCAGGAAGCTGGAGCCATTGAGAAGAAGAATGGTGACATTGTCCTTACCATTGATGCTCAGGTAACTAAGCTTAAGGAAAAGAACAAGGAGCTTGTTAAGAGTCTTCAGCTAGCTAAGGAGAACGGCAAGGAGCAGGACGCCATCAACCTTGCCATTGCCGAAGGTCTCAAGGTCAAGAACCATGGCGGTTCTGCTGATGAGGCTACCACAGCTACCAAGGTTTCTCTCCGTGCTGCTGGATATAGCACACAGCAGATTGAGACCATGATGATTAAGGTCAAGGCTCAGGTTGATTTCTCTGACGCCAAGAGCACCATCAACAAGCAGATGGACCAGTTCAAGACTGACTTCAACAAGATTGCCAATAACAAGTTTGGTCAGGGAAGCTGGGAGGGATTCTCCCGTGCATTCTCTGGTCGTGGTGAAATTAATAAGAATGCTGCCGAGCGTGGTAAGGGAATGGCTAACGAATTCTGGACCGGATTCCAGGCTACCTCTGATATGAAGTCTCGTCGCGACTACTTCGATTCATTCTTCAAGAATGTAGAGAAGGAGCAGCACACTGCTTGGGGTCGTCTTGGTAACTCTAACCGTGCAGACCTAAAGAAGGTCGGAATTGATTCCTGGAAGGAATTTGCACAGGCTTACACTGATGCCCAGAGTATGACAGACGTTGAATTCAAGGACACATGGGGGCAGGGAAATCTTGAGCAGGCTAACAAGATGAAGCAGGCTCTCCGTGGACTTGGTGGAGAAACCACTCGTTATGCGGAAAAGCACATCGATGCTGAGAAATACATTGCTCAGGCCATTGCTAAGAAGAACAACATGTCTGACGAAGATGTCAAGAATGTAAAGACTCTAGAAGACCTTTACGGAAAGCTTGACATGGCTACCATGACTGTTGCTGACGCACAGGCTGTATATAAGCGAGTTCTTATGCAGGCTTATCGTGACCAGGGCAATCTCTCAAAGGCTGAGCAGCTTCGTATCCTTAACATTTACCGAGTTAACGCCGGTTTGGAAAAGGCTGGAAACGTAACTGACCAGTTTGGTGCTGCTACTGATGCAACTACCGGAAAGGTAAAGGCCAATGCAGATGCAATGGCTGATGCTGCTCTTACAATTGATGACCTAAACAACGCCCGACAGAAGTCAATGTCTGGTGCTCAGGATTATGCCTTGGGCGCAGCCGATGAAATCTGGTCAGAGCGTGCAGACGCAGAGGTTCAGGCAATTGAAGACCGTGGACAGCGACGTGAAGATGCTCTAGACGCAGCCGCAGAAAAGCAGGACGCAAGATTTGATGCTCGTGGAGAAGCTGCTGACAAGCGATTCGATAAGCGCTCAAAGAATCTCGACAAGCGCTGGGATAAGATTATGGATGATTTCGATAATCGTTGGGATGCCCGTCTAAAGAAGGAAGAGGACGGATATAACAAGAGAATCGATAACATCAAGAAGGCTATCGATGCTGAGGAGAAGGCTGAAGAGGCACGGCAGAAGATTTTCGAGGCTGAGAAGACTCGTATGGAAAGAATGGCTACAATTGCTAATCAGAGAATTGATTTCAATACAGCTATTAACACTGGAAACCTTGACGAAGCCGCTAAGGTAATGAACAACATCAGTTCAACCCAGGATTCCTGGACATTGGACGATGCTGCTAACTCTAGCCAGTCTCAGTCTGACGCTAACAAGGCTAAGATGGAAGGTCAGATTACCACCATTGAAGCCGCTCGTGATAAGCGTCTAGAGTCTTTGAAGAAGGTCGAAGAGGCTGAAAAGAAGGCTCTAGAGGCCAAGAAGGAGCGCGAGACTGAGGCACTTGCCGCAGAGCGTGAGCGTTACCAGAAGGCTTTGGATGCTGAAAGAGAGCGCTACCGTAAGGGTATTGAGGCTCAGAAGAAGGCTATCCAGGAGCAGACTCAGCGTGATTCAGAGGCTAAGCGTAAGGAGCTTGAGCGTGCAAAGAAGACTCTTGAGCTTGAGTTGCTTGCTGTTCGTGCTTCTATTCCTCGTAATAAGAAGGAATATCAGAAGCAGATTTCCACAATTGAGGGTCTTTACAAGAAGTACGGAATCAATCTAAAGGCTCAGGGTAATGGATGGTCTAAGACAATTGGTGACGGACTTACAGCCCACATCAAGGAAGCATCTGCTGACCTTAAGAACACAATCAACTGGAAGTCTATTGGTAACTCTGTAACTCAGAGCATGGTTGATGGTGGATTCGGAATGTCCACATCAGAATTCATGAAGTGGGTTACGACTGGTGACCTTCCAAAGAACTACAAGGCTCCGTCTAAGCCAAAGACTCGACACAAGGGTGGTCCTGTTTCTGGAAACTCCAAGTACGATAACCGTGGTGGACGTAACTGGGGAACTGGAATCCGCCGTGACGAATCATTCGCACTGCTAAAGAATGACGAATATGTTCTTAGTGGAAAGGCTCACAAGTCTCTCGGAACCCGCGCTCTTGACCAAATCAATAGCGGAAAGGGCACCGGAGGAATTGGTGGCGCTGATAATACCCAGATGGGTCTTGTGGGAGCTTACGCTTCTGGCCTTGCTGGAATGTTTGAAGCAGCAGCAGAAATGGGTGTTCAGGCCGCAGGTGACCAGGCAGCCGGATTTGGTATCGATGGAATGGGAATTCCTGGTAAGGCCGGAATGTACGGCGGTATCAATCTAAATTCTGAGCAGATGAAGAATGCAGCAACCATTATTGGTGTCGGTAAGGGAATGGGAGCAACAAACTCTGACCTTATCGTATCGATTATGACTGCTATGCAGGAATCTACACTGCGTAACCTTCCATATGGTGACCGTGACTCTATTGGTCTATTCCAGCAGCGTCCTAGCCAGGGTTGGGGAACAAAGGAGCAGATTATGAATCCTTCATACTCTGCCCACAAGTTCTTCGATTCCTTGCTCGCAATGAAGGGCCGACACAAGCTCAGCCTAACTCAGCAGGCTCAGGCAGTTCAGCGTTCTGGATTCCCAGAGGCTTATGCTAAGTGGCAGGCAATGGCTCAGCAGGTTGTTGCTGGAACTGGATTTGAAGCATTCTCCGGAGCAGGAAGCGGAAAGAAGCAGAAGCCTGTTTCTGGTCCTGTCTCTCGTGACTGGTACCACCACAGCAACCTTCCTCGCGCTACCGACTTTGGTGTAGGTGTTGGAACTCCAGTTAGAGCAGCCATGAATGGTCGCGTTGTAACTTCTACTGACCTTCGTGGTGCAGGAAACGGCGGGTATCGTTCATACGGCCGATACATTGTTGTTCAGTCTGGAAACGAAAAGACTCTATATGCTCACCTTTCTAAGAGAGGCGTAAGCGCAGGAAGCAATGTTCGTGCAGGACAGCTAATTGGTTCATCTGGTAATACAGGTAATTCAACTGGTCCTCACCTTCACTTTGAGACATGGCGTGGAGGAAAGACTGTTCCACCAGGTACATTCGGTATTCCTGGATTGAAGAAGGGCGGGTTCACCATGAATGATGGATACGCAATGCTTCACAAGAATGAAGCCGTTCTAACCGCTCCTTTGACAGAGCAGCTTAAGAATGGAATTCAGAATATTGACCAGGGCGTAAATAACGATTACAATGTAAATGTGAACTTCTATGGACCAGTCAATACAGAAATTGACGTAGAGAAGGCTGTAACGACAGCCCTCAATAAGAGAGACAGTAAGCTAGGAAGGAATAGGCAGATTACATGAGCATGACTTTTATCAAGCCGAGACTGATGCGCTGGAATGGTAATGCAATTACCGACCACAATCGTGCTCAGCTAACAATCGATGTCGAAAGAATCGAGAAGAAGCAGCGTATGTCAAACGGAACAATGAGAAAGTATATCATTGCTGACAAGCGCACTTTCAGTACATCATGGACTATGCTTCCTAAGTTGACAGTACAGACAGTCGATGGTTTCTGGGGAGGAGAGGCAATTGAGGCATTCTACAATACAGTGCCTGGTAACTTCTCCCTGGAAATCACTGACGGAGATGGCGATATTTCTGAGTACACCGTAATGATGGGTGACTTCTCAAAGAACATCGTAAAGCGCGGTAGCACAGACTTTTGGGAAATCTCTGTCAGCCTGGAAGAGGTCTGACATGCAGAGTGCTTCGCTGTTTTACCAGAACGCCCTCAAGCAGGGCGAGGCTCTTTTCCCCAGCGCCCGTGTAATTGCTGAGTGGAACCACAACCGATACACAAAGGTTACGACCGTAGATAATTATCAGTACGATGAGAAGACCAACGGTTATGACCTTGACATGTATCCTATCGATACCATCATCGACCCTATCCGACCAACGGCGGGTTTGCTGAAGGCTCGTGCTGGTGAAGGTGCAGTAGTTCAGGGATACTCAGACACAGTCCGTGGATATAGAACGTATACGGCTGACCCAGATTCCAAGTACAAGTATTGGACTGGTCCAGCTCAGGCAAATGACACGCCTTACACAGGTGGTGGTTGGACTTTGCCCGAACCTATTAGGCCACATATTGTTTATGAAGCCAATGTGTTGACAAACAAGATTTATATCGCTATTGAAGATTCTTGGGCGGGTCCAGAAAAGTGGGATATTCAGATTACCACTAATGGAACTACCTGGACTACAGTAGCTTCAGACCTGAACCTAAACAGTAAGGGTCAGCTCTTGCTCTATCTACAGGATGACAATTCCTGGACAACAACAGAAAACCGTGCGAATGGAATGCAGCTTCGTGGTCTAAAGTTGGTCGTAAAGTCTATGGACAGACACAACTCTTGGTTCAACTTGATTGAGCTTGGATGTCGTCTGGAGAAGGATTTGTCTGACAGGCTTATGGATTATGATATCAAGAATGAGCTTGGCGATACAGACTTCATCACTCCTCTTGGAACAATTAGTTCTAATACCGGTTCAATTACGCTATCTAATATTGATGGAATCTTTAATAACGATAATGCAGATTCTCCTTATAAGGGAATTATTGATGCTAATGTAAAGTTTACTGTTGATTTCGCAATTGATGTAACTGACTGGGGTGGCTCAGGAATGGAATACATTCGTCAGGCCACAATGTATTCGGAAGCATGGTCCGGTGGTGAGGAATCAGTTTCGATTCCACTAAAGGATGCTTCAAAGTTTCTTCAGGAAGTCAAGCCTCTACCAGAATTGATGCAGGATGTCACTATTGGTATGGCTATCTGGCGCATGCTGGATTCTATCGGGTTTATTGATTATCAGTACACACGTAGTGCAGAGGTAGCTTCAAACCAGATTCAATTCTTCTGGACAGATGACCAGAAGACTGTATGGGATAACATTCAGGAGCTTTGCCGTGTAACACAGTCGGCAGCTTACTTTGATGAGCACGGTATTCTACAGATTAAGTCACGAGATTCAGCATTCGATAAGAGCAAGCCTGTTACATGGACATTTGACTATGCGCAGAATGGCTCAAAGATGCCAGACATTGTTGACCTTACTGTAGGAAGTGCTTTCGAGGCTAACAAGGTCACTGTCAAGTACCAGAAGACCAATCTTGCACAGGATGCTCAGGGACGACCAATCTCTGAAATCGTTTGGCAGCCAGACGACACTATTGTTCTTCGTAGCTCTAATTTGACTACAGCTATTCTTAAGACTGATATGCGCTTCTGGATTGACAAGAAGGATATTGATACATGGCCTTATGAAGGTATGGTCAATATGCGTGGTGAGCTTATCAAGTACAAGGGTAAGGGATATCGTTACTATAAGAAGGGCGGTACCTACACAGGCAACATTGACAATGACACAATCTTCAAGGTCATTTACACAAGTGATGAGAAGTTGCAGATTGATAATGAGCTTTCTAACCCAGAGCATTCCTGGAGGAATTATTTCACCGGGTATATGCGATGTGAAGAGCGTGGCTACGATAGCACAACTGCTCAGGACCATGACCTTGTTCAGAATGTATGGTTGACCAATGGCTCTTATTATGGAACCTCTGGAACGCAGAAGTTGTGGAATGGTGGAACCAAGTTTATGGTATCGGATGGAATTCTTCGTCTCCAGTCTACTGGAAAGAAGGCAACAAGCAAGCACTGGTACACAGCCCGTCGTGGTGCGTGGACTGGTGAGTCTCCAAAGTTCATTGGTACCAGAATGAGATTCCCTACCAGCCCAAAGGGGAAGAACATGAATGCCGGAATTTGGGTCTGGGGAAATACAGCCCAGAACCAGATGTATGGAATTGATATCACTGCGACGACTCACGTAGACCGTAAGGTTGGAAATGAGATTCGTATCCTTAAGAGGAAGAGTAACGGAACGGTAACTCAGCTTTCTAAGGGTGCAGCATTCGCTATTAATGAGAATGCTTGGTATGACATTGATGTTGTTGTGACTAGCACTGCTAGATTCACTGTCTTTGTAAACGGTCAGCTTGTTATCAATGTAATTGATAATGGAACAGACATTCCTGTGTCTGGTCGTGCTGGACTTTATGTCCGTGGTGATGGCGTTGCTGATTACGAATATTTCTACATGATGGCCGATGGTGGAATTCAAGAAACCGACCTGGATAATGAATCATATCTGGACATTATTCGCGGCGGGTATTTCTCTAACCAGTATTATCGTGACTTTGTTACCCGTACACGAGTAGCACAGAAGCGTAGAGGAAAGAAGACCATCAAGTATACACAATGGTATGACCAGAGGTACTTCGATGAATTTGGTATGCAGGTTCATGAATACCGACCTTATGAAGTAACATTTGATAAGTCTCCGGTTCTCTACTCAAGTCTTTATGTCAGCAATGAAGACCAAGTTGTACAGGATGAGTATGTTGGATACCCGTTTGGTGCACACTTTATCATTGCCAATGCATCCCGCTGGAACTCAGTAGTAAATGGTGAGGACACCCTCACTTATGGTTCGGACAACCCAGTAGACCAGAAGATTATGATTACTGGTAGAACAATTCAGCAGGCTGAGGCTACGGATTACGTGGTCACTGATGAACAGGCTGTCCGAGCAAGAGGAGAGATTGCACTTGAATTCAATTCTCAGTGGATTCAGTCAGAAGCAGCAGCAAAGTCTCTTGGAGACTGGATTGTAGCAAACTGGGCTGAGCCAGCAGACGAAATTGAAGTAGAGGTATTTGGTAATGCTCTCATTCAGATTGGTGATATTGTAGCCATTAACTATCCACCTAAGGATATGGTTGCCTCTACCCATAAGTATTTTGTCACATCAGTTTCAAACACTTGGGATAATGGATTGTCAACGACCCTGAATCTCAGGAGAGCTAGACTCGTATAATTTGACTTTCGCTTGACCGAAAGATATAATTAACGATATGGACCAAATCAAAACCACTAACGTTATTCAGGCACCTGAAGTTGTGCTTAATCCGGCCTTTTTCCTTCCGCCGGATGTTGTTGACGTGCGTGTGGGGGATACGTCAGACCCTACAGAAGAGGATGGCGTAACCTATGATGATGTTGTCGATGCCGACGATGTTCTGGTAAATGATGATGGTACATCAACGGATGACGGAAGTACAGGAACTCCGAGCGTCCCAGAAGACGATGATGGGGAGGGAGCAGAAATGCTCCCTACTCCACAATGGATGAACATCATTGACCAGCAGGTACGAATTGCCCCTGACGGTAAGGCTGTCGTTGATGTTGTAATTGAGCTTGAAGATACTCCAGGCGCAACAGAATACGACGTGAGGATTACTAAGACATGAGAGGCATTTACCGTTTTTACCAGGATGGCAAGCTAATTAGCGAGCAAAAGAATCTTCTTACCACTGAGGGTAAGAGGCTTATTTTGCGTTATCTCGCTGGGCAATCCCCATCATTGGGAGCAGCCATCGGTCTTGGCGTTTCCTCTGTAGCAGCAACAGTTAACGATGTCTCGCTTGGTTTTGAAATCAAGCGGGTTTCCGTTGACCTTAAGAACGCAGACTACACAAACAACGTTGTTCTTTTCAAGGGAACTATCGAGCAGGATGTTGTATTCAGCATTTATGAGGCGGGTTTGTGGAGTTCAGCAGCTAATAATCTCAGTGGTGAATTCGATTCACGCACATTGACTACCTTTGATACAGACCTTGAGGACTGGACAAATGTAACTGTAGACACTACAGCAAATAGAACCAGTGAAGACGCTGTAAAGGTTAGCGCTGCAATCAGCTCAACAACTCAGACTCGTCTAGATACTGATATGGATTTGTCAGGCTACTCAGCCAATGACACATTCTATCTTGCGTTCAGTAAGCCAAACAATAACATCTCAACAATCAAGATGATTTTTGAAGACACCATTTCGAGTGGGTCTCTTTCCTTGACAAAGACAGTCTCAGCACTTCCAACAGGATATAATATCCTAGCCTTTAGAAAGGGAGACTTCACTTCAACAGGAACAGTTAATTGGGATAATATTAATCGATTTGGATTCGATGTAACTGCTGGAGGAACGGCGGGTTACGTAATCCTTGATGGACTAAGAGTAGAAGACCTAGATACACCTAACCAGGATTTTGTATTGGTATCACACACAATTCTTGGCTCACCATTGGTAAAGACAAACACAGCTCCAATGGATGTCGAATATGCATTGGACTTTAACGTATCATGACCCGAATCCTTCTAAGAGACCTTGAACCAGGAAGACTCTACCACCTACAGGCAAGAGCTACCAATGGAGAGCAGACTTCTCAGTGGTCCCAGCTTTGGGACCTTCAGACAACTAGCGACATTATGCCACCAGCCGCACCAACCGGTCTAACATGGACTGTTGAAGGTACGGCTTTTAAGGCTGTCTGGACTGGCCCAACAACAAATAACGATGGCACCCCTCTAAAGGATTTCAAGGATTTCCAGGTCAAGGTTTACTCACCTGCGAACACTGGAATCGTTGCCACCTACTACACGACTTCAGCCCGTTTCGATTTCCCATTTGAGCTTAACGTAAATGCTCTGGGAACTCCTCGTGCACAAGTAACTATTGAGGTTAAGGCAAGAGACAATACAGGAAATCTTTCAACATCTGCAACACTTACAGTAGCGAATCCAGCGCCTGCAAATGTCGCCGGGTTTACAGCAACAGGTGTCACAGATGCTATTGCCTTGAAGTGGGACCAGAACGCTGACACAGACCTTAAGTATTACCAGGTCTATCAGGGAACTGTGTCTGGCTCAGAGAATACCCTAGTCTATACAGGACTAGGAAATTCTTATGTATTCAATACATTGTCTACGAATCCACAGTATTTCAAGATTCTCGCAGTAGATGTATTCAATACCCCTTCTGCATCGGCATCCACAGCAAATGCTACAGCAAGAAGTTCTCTTGGCGTAGATACAACCGCCCCAGCCGCACCAACCGGTGTCACGGTTACTTCGGCTGTTGATACTTCTGATGCTTCTGGTGGACGAGCTTACATTGATGTCTCATGGACTGGTGTAGCTGATACTGACCTTCAGTATTACAGCGTTCGATACAGCACAGCAACAGCTTGGGAATACATCAATGTTCCTGAAGGCGTTACGACTGCGCGAATTAATGGTCTCCGCCCAAATACAGCATATAACGTTGCGGTTTCTGCGGTAGACTTCCAGGGTAATTCAAGTGCATACACGAACGCCGGAACTTATCCAATTACTACAGCCAAGGATACTACGGCTCCTGCTGCTCCCACTGGAGTAACGGTTGGTCCTGGTGTCACGACAATGACTGTCTACTGGACCGAGAACACCGAAAATGACGTAAAGAATGGTGTCGGTACGTATGAGGTTCAGATTGACACAGCTAACACATTCAATACCGGAAACCTGCTGACAAAGCAGACTGGTGGAACTATTGTTGCATTCTCCAATCTTACCTCTAATACGACTTACTACACGCGCGTGCGCGCTGTAGACGCAACAGGAAATGTCGGCTCTTATTCTTCCATTGTTTCTGGTGTTCCTCGCTATATTGCTAATGGTGATATTCAGGCAGGAACTATCAATGGTGACCGCATTACCGCAGCTACAATTAATGGTGACCGAGTAATCGCTAACAGCCTTGATGCAAATACCATCAAGGCTAATTCGACGTTCTCACAGAACCTCACAGTTGGTTCTACCTTCACCATGAACGCTAGCGGTATTATGCAGAGCAGCAATTATTCGGCTGGTGTCGCAGGATGGCGTCTTTCTAATACAACCCTTGAGATTAACCAAGGTACTATCAAGGCAGCAGCTCTACAGCTTCAGAACGGGCATAACATGCTCCATCCTGCCTTTGCCGACTTTGAGTTTGTTCCATCATGGTACACATCAAACCTAATCGTATTCAACGATGGTGGTGTGTCTACATGGGCTATCTCAGATGCAGTAGATGTTATTGGAAAGTACAATGGACAGTGCATCAAGACTTCATGGACTGGTGTTGGAACATTCTCAAGAACTTACCTTGGCCCTTCATTCACTGGATATAATGTCCAGCTTGAGGCAAATACAGATTACATCTTCTCTGGTTGGGTCTATGTAAAGACTGGCGCTGGTGCAAAGACAGCAGCTCTTGGAATCAAGCTTGCCGATGCCTCATTCCCTGGTCCAGTAGGAAATACTTCAATTCCTGCTACATCGACCTGGACTAGAATTTGGGGAACGTTCAATTCTGGAACTCAGACAAGTGCAGTTCTTTATCTTTCACAGTATACCTCAGGAGATATGTACTGGGATGGTCTACAGCTTGAAAAGAAGATTACTGCGGACACCGTACCTTCTCAGTGGAAGCCACCCGGTTCTACCTCAATTGATGGTGGCATCATCCGCACGGGTCAGATTCAGTCTACCGCCTCAGCTAATGGCTTGGGTGGTCAGCCAGCATGGTCTATTAACATGGCGGGTAACGCACAATTTGGTGATGCGCTTGTGCGTGGGCGTCTCGTTGTTGGTGACCCAAGCAACCCATCAGCAGATGGTGTAAACAGTCGAATCCACTCAGCGAATTATTCGGCGGGTACGGCTGGATGGACAATTCGTAATGATGGATATGCAGAATTCCGTCAGCTAGCAGTTAACTCCATTAAGGTTACTGCATTTGACTCTCCATTCCAGCAGTCAGCGAATGCCAAGATGTTCGACTACATGCAGGACTCCACACTTTGGTTGACATACGGTTCTGTTCTTCAGAAGACCGACCCTGGTGCTTACTCTGCTGAATCACTATTCGAATTCACTGGACCAGGACTTGTATTCCGTAACGGTACTGGTGTTAAGCAGGTAGCTTACGACCCAACGATTCTTTACAGGATTTCAGCTCGTGTCCGTGCATACGACGTTGCTACGATTAACACAAACGCCGGGTTTGAAACAAATACCACGGGTTGGTTCGCTTATGGTTCAAACTCTATTACAAGAGATACTACAAAGCATTATGCTGGTGTAGCCTCTGTTAGATGGGACCAGGTAGGTACCTCTGTTGGTGTCTATGGAATGGGAACCGTTGTGAACGTCAAGGAAGGGTACACGTATACCTTTGGTGCTCGTGTACTTCCTAACAGCACAGTAATCCGTGACAACCTTAAGATGAATATCGTTTGGAAGAACTCTGGTGGAACGACTATTTCCACTACATTCAACGATATGGCCCCTCCTGTAGATGGTAGTGGTGTAGCAATTCCTATCGACGGAATTACTTGGATTCCATTCTCTTCACAGGGAACTGCACCCATTGGTGCGGTAACAGCATCCTTCGAAATTCAGGCGGGTATCACTGGAACTCAGACTACTGGAATTCAGGGATGGTTCGATGAAGTAACAATCACAACCCCACCTAGAATTAAGATGGGTCTGTTTGGTATGGACAATGCTAATTACATTATCGACTATGATTATGTCGATGTTGCTACTACGCCCACCAAGCGTCACATCATGCCTACTGACTATAGCCTTCTTTCAACGTATACAGCCTCTCAGTATATGATGGGTGCGAATAATCTTGAAATGCCTACAGCTTCTCCGGGTTCTTCTGGAACTACTGCTGACTGGATTACCATTACTGGTTACATCAAGGGTCGTGGTGGTAATGGAGCAACAGGTAAGTTCGGTACCGCTGGACAGTACCTTGACCCATACACTCCAGCTTCCTTTAACCAGGAAGTTCGATACATGGTCCCTTACGTTGAGTTCGATGTTGCTACTGGTTCTATCGCTCAGCTTGACCAGTTCTCTATTGAGGCTTATGACTCTGGTGCCCCTGCAAAGGTGGACACTACTGGTAATTCACAGAGTGTAAAGTCTGTGTCTATTGAGAATATTCAGGATGGTACAGAGTTTGACCATGCAGTGAGATTCTGGACTGGAGAGGTTGACGAAAAGAAGCCGGGTATGATTGGACATATCACTGATGGTGATAGCAATGATGCCGGACACCTTCGAATCATTCCACCACTACTCAACTCTTTGAGTGACTACAATGCTGGACCATACATTGGTATCTGGGACCAGAATCCAAACTACCTATACGATGCTTCATTCCAGTCTGGAATTAGTGGTTGGACAGGAATGGCGAATACAACCCTATCCTGGAATCAGACAACTGGACGAGAAGATGACACATCACTTCAGATTCAGGCTGTTGGAACAATTTCCAGCCCATCTACCACAGAGCTTCTAGGTAAGTATCAGGTCTCAGTTCTTGGTAATCAGGAATTGGTTGGACAGATGATTACTGTTTCTGGTTATGCAATGATGGGAACTGCTACTGGTCGAGATGTTCGATTGGTTGTTAAGTTCCTTGATGAAGCAGGTGCAATGATTAGTGGATACTTCGTATCAAAGTCTATTACCAATACTGGTTGGACTTACTATGCATTCGTAACTCCAGTCGTTACACCAGATACATGCTATACAATTGAATTCTCATTCTCTTGGTTCAATGGTGCCACTGGTGACATTGTCCTTATTGAAGATGTCCAGCTTGAGGCTAATAACCAGAAGACAGATTTCCGTTCTGGTTCTGCAAGCAGGATTGAATTGAATGCTGAAACAATTCGTGCACGTGGTGCTGTAATTTCGGCGGATTCTGACTTTATTCTTCCATCTGGTCTTGTGGGAGCTAGCGGAAAGCCAGACGCTCCATACTACAAGGGATTCGTTGCTCAGTCTCAGGCGGGTACAGCAGCTTGGAGAATGATTGACTACACTGACTCTAGTGGTCAGCGTGCTTCTGCATGGATGACATTCTGGGGTCCTGATGCTGATGAGCAACAGTCTATTCGACTTTACGGTTTGAACGATGCTTCATTCCCTGGCCAGACTGCTATCACTGGTCCAGACGGAGCATTCGCTATTGCTACAAAGCCTAATCCGGACTCATCAGTCACTACAATGGATACCCGCATTTATGGAAATCTTATTACTGATGGAGATATGGTTTGGACAAGGCCAACGCTTACCAACATCACTGAGTTTGACACCAACCGTGCCATTGCTTATGCAAAGAATCACGGAAGGGTTTATCTAAGAGGCGCTGGTTCAGCACTTGGTGCAGTCGGTAGCACACTGTTCACGCTTCCGGCGGGTTATCGCCCACCATCATTCTACTACGTAACTGGTACCTGTTGGAATGGTACTACAACCTCTGGTGTTATGACGCTTCAGATTCAGCCAACTGGTCCAGTTATCATTTATGCTGGTCCTGTAATGAATAACATTTCCTTTGATATGATTTCATTCCCAATCAATGCTGTAACAACTGCATCTACTCCGGGAACTGATACTACTGCTCCTGGAACACCTTCCAGTTTCGCAATTTCTGCGGTATCTTCTGGTACCTCAACAGGTTCATACAAGCTTTCTTGGACGAACCCAAGCGCATCTGATACGAAGGGTGTCAAGATTATCTGGAGGTCTGACCGTTACCCAACAGTTACCATTGCATCTTCTGGCGTCAAGACCTTGACAACTGATGGTACAGTGCTTAACGTAACTGGTACTGCTTCACAGGCAAAGACCTACACGCACTCTGGTCTTCCAGTCAACAAGACAATTTACTATCGCGTGGTTTCTTACGATGCGACAGGCAACCACTCAACATATGTAAGCGCGTCACGCTATTTGCTAGCTAGCCCAGTGAGCATTTCTCCATCTAGCTCTGGCTCATACCGTCTAGGCTACGGCGGTATGTGGAGAAACGATGGTGACGAGGTCTATCAGGGTGACTGGACAGGAAATGACAACCATAGAGGATTGTATTTCTATGGGGCTAATATCTATTCAAAGCTATCAACAGGTGGCGTTGTTAGAACTCCAACAAAGGTGACTATCTATCTGAAGAGACTTTCAACTTCTCACGGTAATAACGCCGGGGTTGGAATCAATCTTCGTGGACACCTTTACCAGAGCAAGCCATCCGGTGACCCTGTAGGTGGAATGACCAATGAAGGTTCAGACGGTGATGATATCGTATTCTTGAGTCGTGGTGAGGCAGCGACCGTAACGGTTCCATCATCATGGTACAATAACATCGTAGACGCTACCTCAGCAAACCGTATTGAAGGATTCGGTGTCTATGGTAGCACAACCTCAGATTATGCAGTTCTGTACGGCAAGAGCAGCAGCTCTTCTTACGGAAAGCTAACAATCTATCACAAGGGTTGACAGACCCCAGTGGTCTGTGGTTATAATATTAAAGAGAGAAAGAAGTTAAAAGAATTTATGAATAACACTAAGAAGTTGGAACTAACTATTACTGCTCTTAAGCAGAGTCTTGCAGCAAAGGTAGCGGACTATGAAGAGCAGCTAGCCAGCATTCGAGCAGAGGCATCCTTGCTCCTAGAGGAGCAGGCAGAGAAGATTACTGAGCTACAGACTCAGATTGAATCTGCTAAGGAGGTTCCAGCGGAAGATGTGGCCGTTTCGTCGCAAGACGCCTGAACTGCCACCCATTCCAACTACTCGAACTGATTACCCGTATGGCCTCTTTGTCATTACTGAGGCCGGGTTTTTCATGATTCGTGAGAATGGGAGGTATCGCGTCAAGACTCAAAGAGCAATGGTGAGCTGGAGTGCACCAATTGTCCAGAGCACAGAAGCAGCAATTAAGCACTTGAAGATTGTAGGAACCATGGGTTTTCGCGATGGTGCCCTCATTCAGAATATCTCTGATTCAAAGACTTACCTGATTTCAAAGAATAGGAAGCGTCATATCCAATCTCCAGATGTTTATGATAAGTACGGTTTGAATCGGGATTTGATTATTGTTGTTTCCCAAGAGGAAGCAAATCTACACATGGATGGGGAGGTGCTAATTTAATTGGCTGTTTCAAGTTTTAAGGATGTTAATTGGGGTGCCAATGAGTATCTAGCAACTGACAAGTTGATGACTATGGTCAACAATACTCGTTACCTCTTTGAGCGGGCTCCGAAGTTGTATTACAACTCGTATTCGCTGAAGAAGGATAGCGGTATTAAGATTGCCTGTGGTACAGCTACAATTGCTCCGGGAAAGGCTCACTACTACACAAAGAACATTATGTTTGGTTCTTTCTTTACAGTTGGGTCTAAGCCAGTAATTGTTACAAGCGTTACCTCTCCATATAACCGAAGAATGATTCTTTCGCATTGGGGAATTCAAGGTACTGGATATGTTCCAGACCATAGAGGCTTTACCGTATGTGCAGCTACGGCTACACTAGAGAAGTCTCACTACTTGTCTAAGCAGATTTACATCAACTGGATTGCGATGGGATACTAATTGGAAGGAGGCGTGTCTATGAGGTACATTCCACTACAGAAGTGGCATAGACGCGACCGACGCCTTAACCCTAATGGATACATTCTGGTCTGGGTACCAGAGCATCCAAAGAGTTTTTCGGGCGGGTGGTATTACGAACATAGACTTGCAGCCGAGAAGGGTGTAGGAAGAATCCTGAAGTCTTGGGAGACGGTACATCATATCTCTGGAGATAAGACGGATAATTCATGGTGGAACTTGTTCGTATGCACGCGCAAGGAGCATGACCGTGCTGATAGATTGACACTGAAAGTAGCCTGAGTTATACTGAGATAATGAAGAAGGCGCTTATCGCGATAGGACTGGCGCTGCTGGTCCTATTCGCATTTCCGAGTAGTGCTCAAGCCCAAGAGTGTGAATCTTCCACTTTGGGTCAAATCTGTGTCAGTCTATCAGGTAACGATGTTGTTGTAACCCTTCTTGGTCAGGAGCTAGTAAGAATTCCTGCTCCAATTAAGGAAGTCAGAATTCAGGTTCCAGGACCGACCGTTACGATTCAGGGTCCAACAATCAGAGTGCCTGTTCCTGGTCCAACAAGAACTGTTGAGGTTCCTGGTGTAGGTGTTCCAGGGCCAACCGTTACGGTCACAGTTCGTCCAGGTGGACAGAACCGGGCTCCAGGTGTTACAGTAGAACCATCAAGCTCTTCAACAAAAACCGGCGGGGCGCGAACAGTGTCTCCTACAATCACAGAGAACGTGACTGCTACTCCTGCTGCAAAGGTACGGGTAGAAGAAAAGGAAGTGCGAGTCAGTGTCCCCCAAGCAATTGGATTCTCCATTGGCGTATTTTTGCTGGGTGTAATCCTAGGTCTCCTAGCTATCTTTGCTGCTTACACTGTAGGGTACAAGAACTCAGAGCAGTCAGAACTGAAGACTTGGGAAGCTTTCCGCAACGAAATTCTCGGCGGAACACGTAAGCATTGACTATTTGGAGGTGATGCAAATGAGCGACCCTAACATGATTAAATGGGCGTTTGTTTGAGTAGGCGACTTGCAGATTCCTTATCATGATAAGAGGGCACTCGCACTTTTCATGAAGGCTATGAAGTCTTGGAAGCCTGACGCAATGGACATTACTGGTGATATTGATGACCAGCTAGAGTACAGTTCATTCTCAGATGGAACTACAGATGAATTCTTCAATCAGCTAAAGAAAGAGAAGCAGGCAGAAGGCGAGTCGGACGAAGAGTTTCGTCGTAGGCTTTCCCCTCTTCCCTTTGTGAAGGAGAATGCTCTAGGAGCACGAGCGTTTTATACAGACCTTAGAAGCAATCATAAGAATTGCGATATCCATGTAAGTCTAGGAAATCATGATATTCGGATTTTCAAGTATATGGATAAGAAGGCTCCTGGATATATTGACGAGATTACACCAAATATGCTGTGGGGTTTGGATGACCTAGGAATTTCCTGGAGACTCTATGACCTTCCTCCGATGGAAAGATTCGGCGGGATTCATGTACATCATGGAGCGACGACAACAACGACTGGTCTAGCCGTAAAGGCAGACATCGACAACTACAATATCTCGCTCGCACGTGGTCATGACCATAGAGGCGGTGTAGTATTTAAGTCTTACCCTATGACTGGTGCAACGCTAGTTGGTCTAGGCACTGGACATATGTGTGACCCGAATGCCTACGGGCTAAGGTACACAATCAACCCTTCATGGGAACTTGGATTCGGAATTGGGCATGTCGTAAATGGCATTGCTCGACTCCAATTCGTTCCTATCACTCCTGATTACACTTGTGTAGTCGATGGAAAGATTTTCCAGGGCTGATTGCGCTTAGGAAGGCAAGCCTGCTATAATGGGCGTAGATGAATGTAAAGGAGGTATAACCTATATGGCTTATGCCAAGTCTCTATTTGCAGTTCTAGCCACCGTGGTTACTGCAATTGTTGCTGCTATGACAGACAACGTTGTTAGTAACGTAGAGTGGATTAACGTAGGAATTGCTGCTGCTGGTGCTGCTGCTGTTTTTGCAGCCCCTAACGTTCCAGGTTCACGTTACACAAAGGCAGTTCTTGCTGTTATCACTACAGTTCTGACTTTCTTCGTAACCGCTGTAACGGATGGCGTTTCAACTGCTGAGTTGCTTCAGGTTCTTGTTATTGCGCTCGGTGCTGTTGGTGTTTATGCTGTGCCTAACAAGCCAGCCAACACGATTGGCGCACCTGGTGTACTGTAACAAATGCTCAGGAAGGGTCTTTCTAGACCGAGTTTACTCTGAGAAGAAGCACGTAGAACTGTTTTGCATCGGATGCGGTGAACGCTGGATGCTAGACAAGACGAAGAATAGGTTTGCTGCATGGCTATGGAAAACAGAAGTAAGCCACGCTCACGCCGCAACCGTAAGTCTCCCAAGCTGAGGTATTTCTACCTCAATGGAGACCTGCACAAAGTCCTGAGTGTCACTCGCGCTCAGGACTTTGTTGTTTGTTGGAACTTCCCTCAGGGAAAGCGCGTGGGCTATGTCTGGTCTGATGTTCGTAAGCGACATGGCCGGGCTTTTAGACTAAAGCAAGTGGCTGAAATGATTGGACGAAATGTAACCACAATTAAGTGGGATATCATTAAGGGAAACATTGTAAGGCCACAAAGAATCTACACTCTAGATGGTAATAAAAATCCTGGTACATACTACTTCTCTGAAGAGGATGTGTATGGATTGCATGATTACATTATGACTGTTCATAGGGGAAGACCCCGTAGAGATGGTCAAATTACCCCGGCTAGCATTCCATCCAAGATGGAGTTGCGAGCGATGATGCGACATGATATTGTCACATACATCAAGTCGGAGAGCGGGGAGTTCATCCCCATGTGGAAGGAGCAAGATTGGTAAAGGTTAAGACCCCTACATACGAGCCCATTGGAGATGACCTCAACGGTAGTGTCGCTCTTTTGCAGGCTGCTGCCACGCTTGACGCGGCGGTGTATCTAGCGGTAGAATCAAAGAATGTTGAAAAGTTGATGGATGCTGCTGCCATGTGGATTGGACTCGCTGAACGTCTTGGTGTTGTCGTTGATGACGAAGATGAAGATGATGAGGACGAACCAGAGGGTAAGAAGCGTATCTTTGGATTTACTACTGATTCAAAGATTGATGAACCTACTAAGGAGGTAATTGCAGAAGATGCATGAAATGGAAAAGCCGGGTCATCGTGTAAAGGTGACTCTGGGATATACTCGTAATATGGGAAACTTTGAATCCCTTCGTGTTGACATTGGCCTTGAGGCTGATGGTACTGGCAACCCCAACGTGACCTTTGATAAGGTATATGCTTGGACCGAGCAGAAGTTGCTTGAGAAGGTTGCTGAGGTTGAATCTGAGCTGAAGGCGAATAAGGAGTAAGATGGCCACTAACACGGTAGCAAAGCAGGCGTACGGCCTTATTTCTCTTTACGAGAAGTGTTTCGAAGAAAAGTATCTTCGTAAGCCTCTGGTGAACCGCTTCCGTGTGAAGTGGGGATTTCAAGACATGGTGACTGACCTTGGCTACGAAGATTCACGGACTGTGGTAGAGTATTATTTCAGAACGGCAAAGCAAGGTCACCCTGTCGATTTCCTTCTTCAGAACTATGATAGAGTTTATCAGTTCATGGAGGAGCGCATGGAGGACGAAGCAAAAAGAGCAGAACTGCGCAAGCAGACTGAGCAAAAGGTAAAGGAGTGGGATTCTAAGAATGACCGCTGAGGCAAAGGTAATTAGCGCAGTCTGCAAGAACAAGGATATCTCTGTCCTCTATGCAGATAATGTAGATGACCTATTCGTTGCACATGGTGATGTTTGGGAGGGTCTACGAGACTATTATGACCGATACAAGTCAGTTCCAGATGTTGACCATCTTGTGGAACGTTTCAAAGAATTCGAGCCGGAAGAAGTAAAGGCTGAAACCGAGTTCTATCTTGATGAACTAAAGAACGATTACCTTAAGGCAAGAATTAAGAATGTATTCCTTAAGGCTAACACTGCTCTGAAGGATGGTGACGCACCTGGTCACGTCCTGGACCGAGCCAATACCGCTCTGTCAAAGTTGGGGCGGTTTACAAATAACGTTCGAGACGTTGACGTGACTGACTTTCTCGCTGCTGAGCAGCATTTTGCAGCAGTGAAGGAGCGTAGCGCAGCACTCGGTAGTCCTGGTATCCCAACCACCTTCAAGTCTATTGACTCTGTATACCCTACTGGTATGGCACCTGGCCACCTCATTGTGGCTATTGGTTGGCCTGGTAAGGGAAAGACGTGGTTCACCTCTTACCTTGCATGTAAGGCATGGGAGCAGGGCTTTAAGCCGATGATTGTTTCTCTTGAGATGTCACCTGAAAATATGCGTGACCGAATCTACACCATGATGGGTTCCGGCCTTTTCCGAGCAAGCGATTTCGCAAAGGGAGACGTCAATATTGACGATTTCCACGCTTGGGGTAAGCGAAGGTTTGATAACAAGAGTGGTTTCGTGGTAGTATCAAATGAGGGTCTAAGTGATGTGACCCCGAACACGGTTCAGGCTAAGATTGACCAGCATAAGCCAGATTTGGTAATCTGCGACTATCACCAGCTCTTCCAGAATAATGGAAAGAGCAATAGCCCGACCGAGCGAGGAATGGCGGTTTCGCGAGAGTTTAAGATGCTCGCTGTTACTAACAATATCCCGCTTATCGATATTACGGCTGCTACTCAGTCTGATTTGTCTGACCGTGACTCGCCTCCGATGATGAGTCAGGTTGCTTGGTCAAAGGCAATTGAATATGATGCCGACATGGCATTCGCTGTGCACCGCAATGAAGAATCGAATCTGATTGAAATTGTGTGTCGCAAGAATCGTCACGGTGGAATGTTCGACTTCTATCTCGACTGGGATATCGACCGGGGTATCGTTGAAGAGAAGTTTGCACTTTGATACATGCACAAGACTATTAAGAAGTTCGGACTGTCAGGCGAAATTGGTGATGATGCTGATTTCGCCCGGCTCCGTTCTCTATACGAGAGCATCATCGTAAAGGAAATGAGAGAGCTAGGCTATGTACCCGTACTAGACCTAGGTCCTTATTGGTCAACATCTTACATTAGACCTAAAGAATCGTATGAATTCATTCTTTCGGTGTACGGTGTATATATTGGAAGGAGGCGTTCATGGGAAGTAGAAGGGATGGTGAATGGGACCGAAGTTATGAGACCTACACCCCCAATCAAGTCGAAGCCACCATCAAAGCCTGTGGAGTAGATGTTGAGGGCGAGACCACGAATGACTTCCTGTGTTTCTGCCCATTCCACGGAAATCGATTTACACCATCATTCAGTGTGTCCAGGACTAGCGGAGCGTATATTTGCTTCAATCACTCTTGCAACTTGTCTGGCACATTGGTAGACTTGGTAAAGAAGATTCCGATGCGAGACGGCTCATACAGAAATGAGTTTGCCGCAAGACGACTGATTCTTAAGAAGGCTGGTGAAACTGAACAAGCATATGAAGAGCAGTTTGCTAAGTCTCTCGAACCTGTAGTTGACTTTATCGAATTTCCAAAAACTACGCTGGACAGGATGTACCAAGACTTCTGGGAGAATCCGGAAGCTGTTAGGTATATGGTAGAAGAGCGCGGGTTCGAAGAAGAAATTCTTGAATTCTTTAGAATCGGATTCTCTGCCAAGAAAGACATCATTGCAGTTCCCATGCATAATGGGAAGGGATTGCCAGTAGGTGTAATTGGAAGACCTGCCGATACAGAGAACAAGTTCTTCAAGAACTCTCGTGGTCTTCCAACCAGTAAGACCTTGTGGAATATGCACAGGGCAAAGAAGCACGGTGACACAGTAATTGTGTGCGAAGCCTCTTTCGATGCGATGCGAATTCATCAGGCTGGATATCCAAACGTGGTTGCTTGTCTTGGTGGAAACTTTAGTCCTTACCATTTCGACCAACTGAATAAGCATTTCTCAACAATTGTAATTATGACTGATTTCGATAAGAAAGAAAAGCATCTTTATAAGAATTGTCAGAAGTGCAAGAAGCGTGGTCTGACTCTATGTGCAGGCCACAATCCTGGAAGAGACCTAGGTGCCACAATTGCGGCGGGTCTCCACATGAAGGATATCCTTTGGGCATCATATTCAGATGGCATTGTATATCCGAATAGTGCAAAGGACGCTGGTGATATGACAGATGATGAAATTCGCCAGTGCCTCAAGAACGCAGTTGACCATTATGAATATAGTGAATGGGGCGTATACTGAGGGAAGGGAGGGTCAACCTCCCAAGCTTGTATCGGGCATCCCAGTCTGGTACAATGGTAGAAGAAGCCTCGCTGAAGGCTCAAACATACTAGGAGATTAAAACAAAAATGGCTAAGACGATTAAGGGACTCGCGTCCATCAAGGCAAACCAGCAGGCTCAGCAGGAGCGTGCTGAGGCGGGTAACCGCCCAAAGGCAGATTGGTTCAAGTTCGGTAAGGGACAGACGAGTGTTATTATTCGTTTCCTTCAGGAGCTTGACCCTGAGATGGAGAATTACCGCGAGGACCGTGGCGTTGGATTCATCGCGACCGAGCACAATGCTCCTGGTCCTGATGGTTGGAAGCGTCGTGGACTTTGCACTACCGACGATGGTGAGTGCTACGCTTGCGAGCGTCACAAGATGAATTACAAGGAGGGATGGCGTCAGAAGCAGAACCTTTACATCAATGTCCTTGCAGACCTTGGTGATGGTCCTAAGGTTTACATTATGACTCGTAACGCCAACTCCAGTTTCGCACAGGCTCTCATTGAAGAGGCTGTTGATGAGGGTAGCATCACGAATGCTAATTACCGAATCAACAAGACCGGTGAGGGTACGACCACTCAGTGGCTTTTGAAGCGTCTGAGGGATGAGCCTCTTGACGACAGTAAGGTTGAGGTCTTTGACCTTGACGTGGCTGCTGTTCGTGAGGTAGAGTACGAGAAGCAGGCCGAATACTACGGTGCTGTTTACCAGGAGGATTCTGCTCCTGCTGCTTCTTCCGGTACTGCTCAGACTTCTCGTCCTTCCCCTGCTGCTTCCATGGATGACGAGTGGTGACATGACTTTGTGAAGACCCCGAGGATTGATTTCCTCGGGGTTCTTTGCTATAGTGAAGCTTATGAGCTTTGAGTTCACACAAGAGTACAAGACATATATCAGAAGCCCACGGTGGAAAGCTGTGTGTGGTAGGTATTGGGCATTGTATGGTAGAAAGTGCCAGGCGTGCGGCTCCAGAAAACAACTGCACGTTCACCATAATACATATGACCGTTTCGGTCGTGAGATTATGTCAGACCTCACTGGGGTTTGTCAGCCATGTCACAGACTGATTCATCAGATGCATCGAGCTAACAGAAAGATTAGCCTGAAGGTCGTCACGATGAATTTTGTAGTGGCGAAGAAACTAAAGAAGCTGTGACCGATTAGCCTATAACTGTCACAGAGAATTTTAAGGAGAAAAGGCTTTGGCTTACACAGAACTACATTTGCATGATTACTATTCCACTCTGGATGGACTGAATTCCCCAGAGGAATATATGGTCAGGGCAAAGGAACTGGGCATGACCCACCTTTCCCAGACTAATCACGGAACTCTTCTTGGTCACCGTGAATTCCAGAAGGCAGCCAAGGATGCTGGTATTGTTCCTATTCTTGGTGTTGAGGCTTACATTTCGCCTACCGACCGCTTTGACCGTCGTGCCAAGAACAAGCGTTCTGATGGTACCAACATCTATAACCACCTTATCATCTTGGCTCAGGGGGAAACGGGTCTAAAGACTCTGAATAAGCTGAACGAGGCTGCGTGGACCGAAGGTTTTTACTCCAAGCCACGAATTGATATGGAGCTTCTTGAGGAGCACAACGAAGGTCTCATCGTTCTGTCTGGTTGCCTCAACAGCATGCTGTGCAAGGCAATTGAGGCGGGTAACGTTGATGAGGCTCACAACATTGCCCTCAGATTCAAGGATATTCTGGGAGACCGGTTTTACATTGAAGTTCAGGCACATAATCCAAAGGCAATGAATGAGGCTCTATTCGAGATTGCCGATAGAAATGGTATTCCGCCGGTTGTAACTTCCGACTGCCATTACGCGCGTAAGGAAGACCTGTGGATTGAAGAGGCTATGCTGATTCTCTCTACCAAGCCTAAGTTTGGTAAGGAGTTCGAGTTCAGTAAGTCTCAGAAGATGGATATGCTGGAGCGATTCAACTATCTATATCCTGACCGAATGATGTCTTTCGAAGAAATCCAGATTTATCTCAAGTCTGCTGAAGAGCAGCTTAATGATTTTGCGAATAATGGATTTAATCGGGAAGACATTGTAACGAATACTGAAGTAATTGCTTCTCGAATTGAAGAGTATCCATTCCATCAGAATCTTGACCTGCTTCCTAGGCCAAAGAATGGTAATCCTGATGACCTTCTGGAAAAGAAGGCCCGAGCCGGTTTGCGTAATCGTGGTCTCGACAAGGAGCCTGAGTATGTAGCACGCCTTGATGAAGAGCTTGAAATCATCAAGAACAAGGATTTCTCAACCTACTTTCTCATTGTGGCTAACACCATTAAGTGGGCAAAGGACCAGGGAATTCTTGTTGGTCCTGGTCGTGGTTCTGGTGCGGGTTCTCTCGTTAACTACGCTCTTGGTATTACTGAAGTTGACCCTATCAAGTATGGGCTTCTGTTCTTCCGATTCATTAACCCGGAACGAAATGACTTCCCTGACATTGATACAGACTTTGAGGACCGTAGGCGCAATGAGGTAAAGGATTACCTAACCAGGAAGTTCACTCACGTTGCATCTATTGCTACAGTGGGTTACTTCAAGGATAAGGGTGTTGTCCGCGACGCTGCTCGTGTATTCCGAATTGAGCAGGCAGAGACGGATGAAGCACTCAAGACAATCTCTACCTTTGAGGAGTATCAGACTTCTTCTGCAACTGAGGCTTACCGTAAGAAGTATCCTGAGGTTGAGAAGTTGGCTCTGGAGCTTCGTGGTCGTATTCGTCAGACTGGTATGCATGCGGCTGGTATTGTTATCTCAAAGGAGCCTATTTCAAAGTATGCTCCGATGGAGACTGCTGCCGACCCAAAGGATAAGACGGCTCCACGTAGGGCTCTAGTGGCCCTAGACATGAATGAGGCGGCCGACCTTGGTCTGATTAAGTTGGACGCACTTGGTCTAAAGACTCTTGCAGTTATTGGTGACGCTATTGAAATGGTTGAAAAGAACCACAATCGAAAGATTGTTCTGACCGACATTCCTCTTGAGGATAAGAAGGTCTACGACATGATTTCGGCGGGTCACACAAAGGGAGTGTTCCAGTGTGAGGCTGGTCCTTATACAGGACTGATTACTACTATGGGTGGAGTTCACTCGTTTGCTGAACTTGCTGCGTCTAACGCTCTTGTTCGTCCGGGTGCAATGAATACCATTGGTGCTGAGTACATCGCTCGAAAGAATGGTGAATCTCAGGTTACGTATCCTCACGAGGTTATGCGGTCCTTCACTGAAGAGACCTATGGTGAGGTTCTGTATCAGGAGCAGGTCATGCTCGCTATGACTGAATTGGCTGGAATGTCAATGGCAACCGCCGATAAGGTTCGTAAGATTATTGGTAAGAAGAAGGATGTTAGCGAGTTTGAGCAGTATAAGGCTGAATTCGTAAATGGTGCTTCTGAAAAGGTTGACAGGAAGGTCGCTGAGAAGTTGTGGCATGACTTTGAGGCTCACGCGGGCTATTCGTTCAATAAGTCCCATGCTGTTGCATACTCCATGGTTTCATACTGGACTGCATGGCTGAAGGTCTACTATCCAGTAGAATTCGTTTATGCTATGATGCGCAACGAGGAAAAGAAGGAAGCGCTCACGACATACCTCATTGAGGCAAAGCGTATGCGGGTTCCGATTAAGTTGCCTCACGTCAACAGTTCTGAGATTGACTTCACCATTGAGGGTGATGGCATCAGATTCGGTTTGGCAGACATTAAGTTTATCTCAACGAACCTTGCTACGAAGTTGATTGCTCAAAGACCGTATGCAAACTATGCGGAATTGGAAGCCAAGGTTAAAGAGAAGGGAAACGGACTCAATGTTCGTGTTTTGACATCAATGAATGCGATTGGTGCAGCAACATTCCCTGACAATCCTAAGCGTGGAGATGAGCGTCACTATTTCTACGAATACCTAAATATTCCTGCATTCCGAATTCCTGATATGCCTGATGGAGTGAGGGCACAATTTACTCCATTGAATCAGTTCCGTGAAGGTGACACATGCGCTGTCATGGGAATGGTAAAGAATGTAAAGCGTGGTCAGGGATGGTCTCGAATTGAGATTGTTGATGAGACTGGAGAGGCTTCATTCTTCCATAAGGAAGACACTCTGGTTTCGCCTGGTAACTTTTATGCTATGCTTATTGCTAACAAGCGATTGGCTCGGTATGTAGAAATCAGTGATTTCACGCGGGATGCAAATAACACTTTCGTAAGGTACATGTACACCAAGAAGTTCGCTCAACTTACTGAAGGCTTCTACTACGTTGTTTCCAATCAGACTCGAAAGACGAAGGCTGGAAAGAACATGGCGGACCTAGTCCTTGCGGATGAAGAGAAGAACCTGTATCCTGTACTAGTGTTCCCACAAATGTTCCACAAGGCTTATGGCTTCTGTAAGGAAGGCGCAATCATTGAGGCGACATTGAAGCAGACACAAGACGGAGATTCATATTTCCTTGATGAGGTTATCCTCCGATAATCTCAGGCCCCTTCGGGGGCCAAGCTTTCCTAAGGAGGAATGTTGGACGAACCAACGCAGATTGACCTTGGTCCATTTCTCGCGGCTATTGTTGAAGAGTCTGGTGGAGAAGTAAAAATTCCATACGATGTATTCAAGAAGCAGGTTGGAACGAAGGCAATTTCAATTGATATTGAGGACGATGGCCAGACTCTCGTTCTCCGTGTAGTAGATGGGATTCCAAATGAGTGATTATAGTCTGACGCTTGATGCTTACCAAGCAGAGACCGCAGAGACAGCCGTTTATCCTGGTGCTGGTGAAGGTGGTCTAGATGCCATCGTGTACACCACACTTGGCCTGTCTGGCGAGGCTGGAGAAATTCCTAACAAGGTTAAGAAGATTCTTCGGGACGCTGGAGGCACGATTACAAACGAGACGCGTGACGCAATTTCTAAGGAGATTGGCGACACGCTCTGGTATGTGGCTCGGTTGGCTGATGAGCTTGGATACAGTCTTGGTGATATCGCTCAGGCAAATCTAGACAAGTTGAATTCCCGCGCTGAGCGGGGAGTTATCGGTGGTAGCGGAGACTACCGCTGAATGCTATAATAGGCATATGAACACAAGCGGCTACTTCCTCCGGGGAATCAATGAAGACCATATTTTGGTATTTCGTTCTGAGGACCCGGAGGAATTGTTGCGTATTATCCAGCGGCTATGCGCTAGTCGCGATAAACAAATCAGAGCGCTGGCTAAGCAACTTGAACTAGACTGGAACAGTCGAAACTACAATAAGGAAAATAAGAGATAAGTGGCATTTGAAGATTTCATGTCAAAACTGGACCCTAAGACAGCCAAGCGTCTGAAGGTAGCTCAGGAGATTGAGCTTACGCGCTTTCCTTTGGCTAGCACGGGTCTAACTACAGCACTTGGTGGCGGTATCGGTGCTGGTAGAATTACGCTGGTCTATGGAAATACCAGCAGTGGAAAGTCCGTCCTGATGATGCAGACCATTGGTTTGCTACAGAAGCAGGGCAAGGTTTGTGCTTGGGTAGACGTTGAAGGTACGTATGAAAAAACCTTTGGTGCCAAGTTGGGAATTAACAATGATGAGCTAATTCTTATCCAGAAGAGGTCTTTTGGTGCTATCACTGATAGCATTCTTCCGCTGATTCGGGCGGGTGTGGATATGATTGTCATCGATTCTATTAGTGATGCTCTACCAGAAGTCTTTGTAGACAGTGGTGGAGAGGCAGTAGAGTTTGATAAGATGAAGCAGCTTGGTGCTCATGCCAAGTCTTGTACAATGATGGTTAACGCCATTCACTATGAGAATGAAGAGACAGCAGTTGTTTTGATTTCTCAGACCACAACAAAGATTGAGTCAACCTACGTAAAGCAGGTTCCTCATGGTGGTCAGAAGGTACCGTTTGCCTCATCTCAGATTATCAAGTTGACTTCCTCAAATACAGAGAAGCAACAGAAGATGGGTAATACGTACATTGGTGACCTCATTATTCAGGCTCCAATTGGTCGCTCCGTAGAGTATTATGTAGAAAAGAACAAGATGGGTCCTCAGTCCCGAAAGGGTGAGTACGACCTTTTCTATGCAGGTGACTTTGTGGGTATTGATTCTGTTGGTGAAGTTCTTGACTCAGCAGAAAAGTACGGTGTTGTCAGGAAGTCTGGTGCATGGTACTATGTTGAGGATGAGAAGTTTCAGGGACGAGACACGACAGTTGCGGCTCTCCGTGAAAATGATATTCTCCTAAAGACAATTACAGAGAAGGTGAATCTCGTCCTAACCGGCGAACTACCTGATGACGAAGTTTAGTGATTTCGTTGCACAAACTCAGGAGGCTGAGACACCCAGAGGTATGCCTGTCGATGGTGCCTTTGGGTGTCAGACCTGTCATGAGCAGTGTGACGATGCAGAGTATTTCAGAGTAGAAAAGATTCTACGATGGAAGTGTTCAGAAGGACATGTCTCATACATTGAAGACTTTGTTCTCTGAAATCGAGAATGACGTGAGCCTATTTCTAGGCGGTATGCTTATTGGGGTGGCTATGGGAATCATGGTCACCCTTATTTGCGTTACAGCTTATATCAGTAAGGATAAAGATGTCTGAAGCAGATGAGATTAAGCGAGATGGAGCAACGCCGGTAAAGAATTCCGGGCGCTCTAAGGGTATTGCCAAGGGCGATGCTATCCTTGAGCCGTTCCTTATTGATTATAAGGAATACAATAAAACGTTTGGTGTAAGCAAGGATTTCTGGGCTAAGATTTCCAGTGATGCAATCAATAATGGTCGTCGTATGCCTGCACTTAAGCTGGTAATTCGAGATGACGATAATCCTGGACCTGCCACCAGACTTTGGGTAATTGGCGATTCTATGTTCCATGAAATGTTGGAAGCGTGGAAGGAAAAATATGAGTAAGTATTTCGTCCAGGCTGAGGATGGAGTTGGGCCGGGTGGTGATGTTATCTTCAGAAATGGTCATCCAGAATATAACTGGTATGACGTCTATCTTGATGATACGAAGATAGGCAAGGTAATGGAAACTGGTCACGGAAGCCGTCGTAGATGGACTGGCCTTTCTTACGCACAGGACAGCGAATTCTTCAAAACGAGAATGCTTGAGGGGTTCGCAACTCGATGGGACGCAGCAGTCTTTGTATTCAAGCATCATGGATATTGGATGCATACTGAACGTAGACACATTGAGGACGGAGTCCGTTTTGAGAAGAGGTTTGCTCAAAACAGGATGAAGAAGGCTTATGAAATTATGAAGGGAATTGAAGACATTTGAGGTACAGAGCAAAGCCGGTAGAGACTGAGGCAATTCAGTTCACTGGAGAAAACTGGGATGATGTAAGAAAGTTTTCGGGAACGCATTGGATTGATATCGATGTGTTTATGGAAAATTTTCTTCACGCTGAAGAAATGTGGACAGATATTCCAGACGGTATTGTTGGCATTGTTTGGGTTGAACCTAGTAAGCAATGGGCTGGTGTAAAGATTGGTGACTACATCGTTCAAGACCTTGAGGGTGATGTGTACCCTTGTGAGAGGACTATCTTTGAGCGAAAGTATGAGCCTGCTGAAATTACGGTGGAGGTTGAGCTTGGAGATGGTGTTATAACGGCAGAGCAAATTAACAGGGCCGTTGGACACAGCATTCAGCAGAGCAGGAGGTTCCAGGGTTGAACGATGAAAACCCACTGGAGACAGTATCAACCATCACAGAGTTCAATGACCTGACAGATTTTATGAAGGACCCTGAGTTGGATAGGGCACTACACCTTGCAATTAGATGTATTGCTGACCCCGATATTGCTGCGGTGAAGGCTCCGAGACTCATTGTGGAGCTTCAGGCAATTTCATTCAAGTTCGCTGTAAAGGCTGTTGAATACGCTACCATCAAAAAGGACCGTGCTGGGACGACAAACAATCATCGAAAGAACGTTTATTATTCAACCAAGGAAGCACTCGACAGACTTGTGGATGCATTGAAGTACGCTGCAAGAGCCTAAACTAGTCAACCACAAAGTTCAGTGTTATAATGGTTATACAATAAACGAAACTAAGGATGAAATTGACAAGAGATATTGTGCAGGGTCTGAAGTTTCGTAAGCAGCCCAAGGGTTTCGATGCTAATAAACTGGCTGAAACTCTTGAGGCTGCTTATATGCAGCAGCGCAGACCCGACAAGCACACACAGAAGAAGACCTTTTCCCCAAGCACTATTGGTTATGGGCATGGAACGTGTCCGCGATATTGGTTCCTCGCTTTTACTGGTGGACCTTATATTGATACAGTAGATGCCTTGGGAATTGCTAACATGGCTAATGGTACTCAGGCGCACGAGCGCATTGAGGCACTTTTTGATGCCTCTGGAATCCGACTCGGAAACGAAATTGAGATTCTTCATTCCGACCCGCCAATTCGCGGGTTTGCTGACGTTGAAATCATGTGGGACGGAGAAGAGGTAATTGGTGAGGTAAAGACAACTCGCCAGGAAGCCTTCCTTGTTCGTCAGTCAACTATGAAGCCAAGCCCCAATCACCTATTCCAGATTCTTACGTATATGAAGGTTCGTAATCGCAATCTGGGCTTTTTGCTGTACGAGAATAAGAACTCTCAGGAATTTCTTATCATTCCTATTGAGATGAACGAAACTAATGAAGGCATCATTAATAAGGCATGGGATTGGATGCGAACTGTCTATAAGTCCTATGAGGATGGGGAGGCTCCAAATATTCCATTCAGGTCTAATAGTAAGATTTGCAAGGCTTGCCCGTTTAAGAAGTGGTGCTGGAGTGAAGACTCTCCATCTGGAGTAGTAGATATTCCTGCAATGGAGGTTCCAAAGATTTGAGAACATGTGCATACGCTGAGTGTGGCCAAGAATTTGAGGCCAAGACTCACAACCAGAGATATTGCTCGGACGAATGCTGTCGTAAGGCAACTAACGCCCGGCTAATGGAACAATACTACGAAAAGAAGGCCAGAAGGCAGGGCCACATTCGTGTATGCAACACTCCCGACTGCAATACTCGTCTGAATAGATACAATGACAGTAATGTGTGTGGGAAGTGTGAAGCAACTCGAAAGAACGAAGAGCGAGTAGAGTTGCTATTCAAATTCGCGGGAATTTAAAATTGTCACTAGCAAATCTAACTAAGGCTAAGGCGAGTAGGGTCATGGGTATTGACTGTTCGACCCACTCGCTCGCATTCACAATCTTCTTCAACCGTAGACCAATCCAGTGGGGGAAGATTGAGTTTGAGGGTTCAGACGTTTTCGAAAGACTTGAAGACGCTGCCAACAAATTGCGGGCTGTAAAAGATAGTTTCGACGTTGATTACATTGCATTCGAAGGAGCAATCCTAGCTAAGACAAAGAATGCTGATGTAACCATTAAGTTGGCTATGGTCTACGGAGCCTGTATTGCAGAGCTTATGAGGAAAAATGTCAAGGTAGTGACCGTCAAGCCTTTGTCCTGGCAGTCATACATTGGTAACCCAAACTTCAAACTGGCTGAGAAGAACGCCTTGAAGTTGCAATATCCTGGTAAGTCTGTTTCTTGGTATTCAACCAAGGTTCGCGAGATTCGTAAGCAGAGAACAATGGACTACTTCAATAAGAAGTGGCCACATATGGAACTCACCGATAATGATGTTGGTGATTCTGCGGGAATCGCGTACTATGCCTACTACATGCTGACCACTCGTGGTACAGTAGATTGAGGCGCAAGGGCTTCGGCCCAAGCTGGAGGTAATATGTGGGTTGGAATTACGGGGCATCGTCCCGAACGACTTGAAGATAACGAAGATGCAGTTAAGGAGCTGGTCTCTGAAGCCCTTCTACATTTTGGAGCTACCAGACTTTTTCAGGGCATGGCTGCTGGTGTTGACCTGTGGTCTGCCAAGGAGGCATGGAAGCTCAAGATTCCGTACACGGCTTGTAAGCCTTGGGCTGGTCATAATCCACGAGTTGGTGATATGATTGAATACACAAAGGTCATCAGACATGCTGATGAGATTGTAGATGTATCACCGAATTTCGATTATCCAGGACCGTGGGTTTATGGTAAGAGAAATGAATTCATTGTGGACAATGCCAGGGCGATGATTGCAGTTTGGGATGGAAAGCCTTATGGTGGAACATATAACTGCATTGAGTACGCATGGAAGAAGTCTATTCCCGTTCTGAGAATTGACCCTGAAGAAAGGACTATTGGCTATGTCAGTGAAGAAGTACCTTTCTAAGGATTGGCTCAGGCGACGATTTCTGATTGATGACAAATCAATTGATGAAATTGCTAAAGAATGTAATGTCCAGCCAATGACAATTCGTCGTCAGCTAAAGACATTTGAATTGATTAAGAAAAGGTAAATGGAATACACAATTTTCAATGTTGACAGTTCTCGTCAACATTATATCGATATGATGAAACCTAAGTTGTCGGGTTGGGACAATCTGAATGTCTATTCTGTAGACGGCCGGATTCCAGAAACACTCAAGGTGTATCGTAAGAAGTATCCCTATGCAATTAACTATGAAGCTAGGGCCGGACAGCTAGGTATTTGGTATAGTGTCCTGAATGCACTTCAGGATGCTCCTATCGTCACTTTTGAGGACGATGCTCTGCTACACGACAACTTCAAACGGGAGTTTGATGCTCGTGTTAACGAGTTGCCTGAGGATTTTGATTTCTTCTCACTCTTTGTCCCAAGAGACAGTGACCATCTATACACGACTGAGAAGTCTGCTGGATGGTTTGTTTGTAAAACTTACCAGAGATACGGCGGGGTTTCTATGTACTACTCAAAGAAGGGTGCAGAGAAAATTCAGGGCCTCCTTGAGAGAGATGGAATCACTGGACAGTATGACGATACTCTATATGAATATTCAAAGAATGGTGAGCTAAACGGATATTGTTCTAAGCCATCCATTCAAGACCTCGTGTATATTACAGGGGCAGAAGAAAGCATTGTACAAGAAACGGATTATGTATGAAGATGCTAGTAATTGTGCCTACCCGTGGTAGGCCAGAAAATATTGTTCGCCTAGAGCAGGCGATGCTTGACACGAAGGTAGACATTGATGTAGTCTACTGCGTAGACGACGATGACCCAATGCTTCCCGAGTATGTCAAGACTGGCATTCCTCTTGTATGTGGTCCACGTTTGCGCCTTGTAGGAACTCTGAATCTGATTGCTGGACACTACGCTCCAAACTATGATATCGTTGGGTTCCTCGGTGATGATGTTCTTCCCAAGACTGATGGATGGGATGACATCATTCGAGACAACTTCAAGACAAATATGGTAGCCTATGGAAACGATGGGCACCAGGGCGAGGGTCT
>Ga0137412_10000032_pt1 | contig 68333 bp, 63 predicted proteins | sample CZODoug2_1_16fun_FD_122160 | JGI IMG/M metagenome (GOLD analysis project Ga0137412, IMG submission 122160) | Vadose zone soil fungal communities from Angelo Coast Range Reserve, California, USA - CZODoug2_1_16fungal (Hybrid Assembly) | ecosystem: Environmental > Terrestrial > Soil > Vadose zone...
AAGCCCCGCGGCCGAGCCATCGTTCGAGTGCAAGGTCGCAAATAAGTAGCTGCCGGACAAGACCGTCAGCAGTGCCGCAATACCTGAGATGGGACCGACTCTCCCGGCAACCATTGCGGTCCAGCGGCCGGCACCTTCTGTGCCGTGACGGGCCGCAATGGGCACGATCACTGCCGTGAGAACCAATGTAGCGCCGGCCCAGATGACGCCCGCCATGACATGAACCACACGGGCGAGCACAATCAGTTCTATGTTGGGCATTGCCAAATCTCCTCTATCCATATTGCATATACATAGTGTATATCTAATAATATGACTGTCAAGACCAAACGAAAACCTTATCGAAGCGAAGTGCGCGCAGCGGCAGCGGACCAGACGCGCGCTCGGATTGTCGACGCCGCGCAAACTCTGCTCGCGGGCGGCAAGGGTGTACCCGCCTTTTCGCTGGAAGCGGTAGCACGCGAGGCCGGCGTCACGCGACTGACGGTTTACAACGCGTTCGAGTCCAAGCGGGGGCTGTTGGAAGCCGTGTTCGACGACATGGCTCGCCGCGGAGGACTGTTCGAACTGCCGTCGCTGTTCGCGGAACCCGACAGCGGCAAGGCCCTTAACCGCCTGGTCTCGATGTTCTGTCGATTTTGGGCATCTCACGGGAAAGTCCTCCCCAAGTTCTCGGCTGTGGCAAAACTGGACGATGAGATTGCGAAAAGCCTAAAGCAGCGATCCGAGCGACGACGGCAGCTTCTAACAGCGCTCATCGGGCGGATAGCGCCCGATCAAGACCAATCTGACATGGTCGATGTGCTGTTCGCGCTAACCAGTTTTGAGATGTTCGATGCTTTGTCGGTTCGCCAGCGCAGCGAATCAGCGGTCGAAGCGCTCATCCAAGAGCTTGTCGATGATTCGTTGGAGCGCTTCTCGGCGAGACGACGACCGGACGGCGCCTAGACGCCCTCTCAAAACACTATGTCAACGGCGTCTACGGCGCCGGTCGCGATATTTTTTCTTTCGCTTTAAACCCTTGGCTAGGAATCTATCTCTAAGTTGGCAAACGAAAAACATACGCGAGCGTCCGCAGCGTGGCCACGAACATGTGGTGACGGTCGGAGTGTCTCGGCTGGGGGAAACTCAAGTGGCACAACGTATCGCCTTGGCAGTTGGAATCTTGCTGATCACGCTAGCAGTGCCGGCGCTATCGCAGACCGGCAACCCCTCAGGTGTAGATCTCGGGGCCCGGGATACGAGTGTGCGGCCGGGCGACGATTTTTTTCGCTACGCGCTGGGTAGCTGGTATACGCAAGCGCAAATCCCGCCTGATCAAACCGAGACCGGCGTTGATACTGAGGTCTCAGCAAGGGTGCGTGAGCAGTTACGCCTGATCATTGAGGATGGCGCCAAGCACCCTGACGATTCGGAAAAGGCGCTCATCGGTGGCCTCTTTAGCAGCTTTATGGACGAGGCGCGCATCGAACTGCTGGACGCCGTGCCACTTCGAACGGATCTAGATCGAATCGCGCAAGTCGCAAACAGAGAGGAGTTCCAATCATTGATGGCGTCCGCTCCGTCGAGTTTTGGCGCCTCACTGTTCTCGCTGCGAATTGAACCTGATGCCAAATCGCCGGTAAATGCGCTCTATGTCGGCCAAGCCGGAGTCGGCCTAAGCGATCCTGACCATTATCTATCCGCCGCGTTCAATTCGCAGAAAACTGCGTATCGCGATTACATTATCCAGACATTGCGCCTGGTCGGTTACGCGGCGCCTGAAGCCAATGCCGCCGCGATCGTCAACTTCGAAACCGACATAGCCAAAGTGAGCTGGTCACAAACCCAGCGCCGGGACATCGCTGCCTCTTATAATCCAATCACTGTCATCGCACTCCAAGGCTTAGCCCCTGGGGTGGCGTGGCGCAGTTACTTAGACGCCTTGGGCGCGCGCGGCACGCCCAGCGTCGTGCTGGCCGAAAAATCGGCGGTTCTGGCGATTGCCGACATATACGCACGCTCGACGCTAGCCGTGCTCAAGGCGTGGCAGACGTTTCACACCATAGACAATGCCTCGCGCTTTCTCTCGCGGCGCTTCGTCAATAGCCGCTTCGGCTTTCACGGGACCACACAAATGGGTGTCGCCGAACTACCAGTTCGCTGGAAACGTGGCGTGAATCTGATCGATGCCAGCTTGGGCCAGGCACTGGGGCGTCTGTACGTGGCTGCCAATTTTTCGCCCGACGCGAAGCAGCAGATGGAACTCCTCATTGTAGAGTTGCGCCATGCCATGGCTCAGCGCATAGCGTCTCTGGGCTGGATGAGCGATATGACCAAACGGCAAGCGCTTGCAAAGCTCGCCGCCATGCGCGTATTTGTCGGCCATCCCGCGCGATGGCGCAATTATTCCGGACTCTCGATCGATCGCACGGACCTCTACGGCAACGTCAAGCGGAGCATGGCCTTCGACTGGGCTTTTCAATGCGCTTCTCTGGGGCAGCCGATCGACAAGAGCGCTTGGGGCCCGTTCGATTGGGGAATCACCCCACAGACGGTGGACGCCTTCAATATCGCGTCGGAAAACCTCATCATTTTCCCCGCGGCCATCCTGCAGCCGCCCTTTTTTGATCCGAAAGCGGATGCGGCGCATAGCTATGGCGCCATCGGCGCGGTCATTGGCCACGAAATCATCCACGGGTTTGACGATCAGGGCCGCAAAATTGACGCAATCGGGCGACTGCATGACTGGTGGACTCCCGCCGATGCCAAGCATTTCGAGCAGCGGGCCCAGCAACTGGCGCAGCAGTTCGATGGCTATGAAGTACTGCCTGGACTTCATGTCAACGGCCGTCAGACCTTGGGTGAGAACATTGCCGATCTCGGCGGACTTTTGGTGGCGCTCGATGCCTATCATGCCTCACTTGGCGCCGGCCACGCTCCGGTGCTCGACGGCCTTAGCGGCGATCAGCGAGTCTTTCTAGGCTGGGCTCAGCGCTGGCGGAGAAAGATGCGCGAGGACGCGTTGCGCGATCAGATCGCGATGGATGTCCATGCACCCGCGGTGATACGTACCAACGCACCTCTGCGCGACATCGATGATTGGTATGCAGCGTTTGATATACGGCCGTCCGACAAGAATTACTTAGCGCCGACTCAGCGCGTGCGCATTTGGTAATTCGGCGAAATGGCTCACTTGGCCTCAATGGGTCATCGAAACACTTGCCTCCAGAATATACGCTGGAGTTTTCCAGTCTAAAGTTTCCCGGGGCCGAGTATTTAGCTTCCTGGCCACGGTATCCAATTGAGGCTGACTGACAACTGACAGATCCGTCCCCTTGGGATAGTACTGACGCAGTAGGCCGTTAGTGTTTTCATTGCTGCCTCGCTGCCATGGGCTGTAGGGATCGCAGAAGTAGACCTTTACGTCGGTTGCGACAGTGAATCTGACGTGATCAGTGAGCTCAGAGCCTCGATCCCAGGTCAGAGATTTTCGCAAGGTCGTCGGAAGCTTACGAACTGCCTTGATGAGGGCATTCACTACGACATCTGTCCGCTTCTCGGGGAGCTTGACCAAGATGACGAACCGCGATCGTCGTTCGACCAAGGTCGCAATGAAAGTTCCGCGAGAGCCCTCCACCAGATCGCCTTCCCAGTGGCCTGGCACCGCTCGATCTTCCACCTCCGCCGGTCTTTCCCGGATGGGGACTACATCGAAGATCCTCTCGCGCTGCCGCCCGTCAACCGCATGGCGCGGACGACGCAGGCGCCTTCCCGAGCGGAGGTGCCCGACCAGCTCCTTCTTCAAAGCACCGCGGGCCTGAACAAAAAGGCTGCGGTAGATCGTCTCGTGTGACACCCACATCTCCGGGCTCTGGGGATGCTGGTCTCTTAGCCAACCCGCGATCTGCTGTGGAGACCAGTCCTGCTTCAGTTTAACCGCTACAACCCTTTGCAACCGGCGGTTCTGAGCGAGTAGGTAGGGCTTGGGACGACGCGCCGACTCCCAAGCCGCCCAGTCCGCTTGGGTGGCTCGGTAGCCTGTTCGCCCACCATGTCGAGCTACTTCTTGACTGACAGTCGAGACGGCTCGGTTAAGTCTCCTGCCAATCGCGCGAAACGTCTCATCCGCGGCGACTCCACGGGAAATCTCTTCGCGCTCACCAAAGCTCAGTATCCTAGGGGAGCGGCTGCGCCGGGGCGGCGCAATGCCGCCTGTGGCTTCCAGTACACGGTAAAGGTTGTTGCGCCCCTGCCCGAGCGCGCAGCCGATCCCTTTAATCGACTCGCCAGCTTTGTATCGACGCCAAAGCTCTTCGCGCTGAGCCGTTGTAACTAACGAGTGACGTCCGGTTCTCATGCACACCTCCATAGCTAGATTAGCTGAAGGTGTTTCGTTGATCCCCTGAGACCGCCTCAGGGATACTTGCTGGGCAGGCTGATGCCGGCCAAGCAGGCGCAGCTCGCGCTGAGAAAGGCCTGGGGCAATCGAGTCATGCCGGTCCCGTCGCCATCTAGGAACACCATGGCGTACTCTCATGCGTAGTGTAAGCTATTCCCATTCGACGTCTGCCTAGAAAGCTGTCGCCATTCGACGTCAGCGTCTTGAGCCGAGCGGCATAATCCGGCCAGGAACGGCCCTGCGCTTCGGTCCCTCTTCGTTTTCCCCGGCCCGCATCCAATTGCTCGAGTCGGAGGCTCACATCGTGGGCAAACAGGATTACCAGAATGCGGTGTTATCTGACATACATCGGACAGCGGCGGCAGCATAGTTTACTCGGACGCAGTACGGACGCACTTGAAGCACCGTACCGCGGTCGCCGAGGAAGTGCTGGTTTTTATAGCAGACGCGATCGGCCAAGGATTCTGCGCTATTGAGAAAGTTGTCTATGCATGAACGTCCAACCCTCACTCACGCGCACGCGCTGCTAAACGATGAGTTGCAACGGTGTCTGGGCACGCTTCTGAGCGGTAAATGCGACGAGGCTGAGTTTGTTGAGGCCGTACGGGGCAAATGCACCGAAAGTGAATTCATCGACGCCATCGTGGTGCGGCTCCGAGCAGCGCCAGATTCAAAGCCGAAGATCATGGCCGTGCTCAATCGAATGCAAAGCCGCGGAGAAGTGTCGCTCGATCTGGTTGGTTTCTTGGAATCGAAAATCGCCGACAAAGGGTCGCTGAATTCCACCGACGACCAAACGGTGGATCCGGAGAGAAACAGCGCATCTTGCATCGTATTCGGCGGCCCTCCTCCTTCGCCCATTGAAATCGGGCGCGTTCTTCGGGACCGGTACGTCATCGAGAAGCGTCTGGGAAGCGGTGGCAGGGGTACTGTCTTCAAGGCACTCGATCGATTCCGCTCCAGCCTTCCCTCGTCGCAGCGATACGTGGCGATCAAAATTCTGCACGGCGTACCGCATGGTCGCGATGCAATGATTGAATCTTTGCAACGTGAGCTTTACTGCGCGCAGATGCTTTCGCACGCGAACATTGTCAACGTGTTTGAACTGGATCGTGATGGCGACATCGATTTTTTCACCATGGAGTTGCTGGAAGGCGAACTCCTGAGCAGCGTGATCGAGCGATTTGCCGCGCGGCCGATGCATCGCCCGCATGCTTGGGCGATTATTCGACAAATTTCCTCGGCATTGGAGCACGCACATAGCCGCGAGGTGGTGCACGCGGATCTGAAGCCGCAAAACATCATGATTACGGATTCGGGGGAAGTTCGGTTACTCGACTTCGGTTCATCGAGCACTTTCAGCAAACAGGCCAGCGGGCGCGAGCTAGGCTCCCGGTCGGCAACTGCCGCCTATTCCTCCTGCGAAATTCTGGCGGGTCGTCCGGCCGACCGGCGTGACGATCTCTATTCGTTAGCGTGCATCAGTTACGAATTACTGACCGGAACGCATCCCTTTTTGCGTCGCCGCGCCAATGAGGCCCGTGACCTTGGCATCGTTGCGACGAGGCCTTCGGGATTGAGCCGACGGCAATGGCAAACGCTCGCCAAGGGATTGTCTTCGCACCGCGCGGGTCGATCGATATCGGTGTCCGACTGGTTCAAGAGACTGAACCCTGAGAGCAAAGAAGTGCAGCGTTTACCGAGCTCGAAGGATCTGCTGCCCGCGCCTCCAAGCACCCCAAGCGCCTCATCCTTAAGGACTTCTGCGGTACTAACGCTGTTGGCAGTGACGGTCGCTGCGTGGATATTATTCGTCCGCTTGGCACCGGGCGGACGGGTAAGCGGCGAGGCCGTTTCGTCGGTAGCGAGTGTGGGCCGGATCGAGGGGCCGCTCGCCAGCATCGAACCCAGCATTCGGGACCCGATGACCGAACCCAGCATTTTAGACTCGATCACCAGCTCCCCATTTTTACCGGCTCCCGTAACGCAATCGCCGGTATTGGGCAAAGTGAGGTCTGACAGCGGCCGTACCAGATTGTTGTCTCAAATGAATCACCCGATAGCAGTTTCAGCCAGCGACTACGAGGTTCGCCCCGGAGAACGATTTGCGGAGATCCGTGTGCATCGCTCGCCTGGGCTGCGCGGCGATGTTCCTTTGGTATGGTGGACCGAGGCGGCTTCCGCGAAGCCCGGCGTGGATTACGTGCAGCAAGGCAAGGTGACTCAATCGTTTCCAAGTGGAAAGAGCTCAACCAGCTTTTTCGTCAAACTATTACCCAGAGCAACCCGGAATCGACCTGAAGTGTTTTATGTTGCCATCGGCCATGCCACCGGCAGTCCCTCTCTTGGGCAGATTGTGCACGCCGCCGTTCGGCTACCGTCAAATGATTCGACTGACCTCAGTAGCAACCCCCGAACTGCCAATGTGGTGAATTCAGCGTCCGGAATAAATTTGAATGCGTTTTAACATTAAATATATATCTTAACTATATGATATATATTACAAAATAAATCCCGTACGGCCTTTCCCGGGGTACCGGCACTCGATCGACAACCTTCGATACCTACGCTTAGCGCTTAGCGCGCAGCATGCGCTGCCTCTCAGCCCGGATCTGCTGCAATACTTCCGAAATAATCAGTGAAACGACGAAGGCTGCTACGGGCCGCAATCCGAATCGACGTGCACGTTGACCGACGCGTCACTATCCAGACCCCTCTTCACCGCGTGGCCGCAGTGCCGGTCTCGGCTGTCGACGCCAATGGCCGTCCAAGAAATATTGGCTCGACCAGTCGCATCGGCACTCGCCGACGCAGGAATCGTCGTAAACCCGTTGATTCGTTGATGGTCGACCACGACTGACCTAGGTCGCGTGTTCAAGTCATACACGGTGACGAAAATATCGATAATTCCATCATTGGTAATTTTGAAATTCACTCCATCGCCGGCGTGGGCAATCGTGCCAATCAGCGCCAGTGCTAAAACGCCGAGCCTTCTAAGCGGATGCACGGTCATATCTCTTTCCTCGCATATTTGATCAACGCCATTCAAATCGGAAGATGGGGCCATTCCATTGCGCGCTGTTTACATCCAACTCACGCACATCCGTTGCCTTGCCGGCGTGTTGTATCGTCTTACGCCAGAATTCCCGAGCCTGCACGTTCTTTCGCGCCACCGCGACCTCCCAGGATCCCGGGTGTGAAGAGAAGATGTGCTCTGCGGCGACTTTCCCCACGCCCTGCCCCCTATGCTTTCTTAAAATAAAGAACTCCCCTACGTTCCGGTCGGCGGCCTGTCCGGAATGAGTCTTGTCATTGATGAGGGAAAAACCGGCAAGTACCTGGTCGCACCAAATGAACCATGCCGACCAGTTGGGCCTGGACCAGTACTCCCTCAAGGGATAGGCCTCGAATCGGCCATCGGGGTTCAAGTCTCCTTGCGCAGTGCCGGCCCAAAATTCAGAAAAATCATGCGTATACAGCTGCATGAGGTTTTGAATGATCGGCCCTTCCCCGGGCAGGGCTGCGGTCAGAAGCACCGAGTCCATGTCTCTATGCGACTTCATTGAGTGTAGGACGTTGCCTGACGAGCGCTAGGGGGACGAGCCACTATACCGAAAGACCGGGCACGCGCATGCTTTCGCCGAACGCGCGCCGGCGCAAAGGACTGACCTTGAAGCTCATCATCACCGTTTTGCTCGCAGCTTGCGTGACCGGATGCTTGGGTAATGGCGGCAATATTCCGCACGAGGATAGCGAAGGATCGACCCCACGAAATGAGGGCGCTCCCCTCTGTCATGACGGCACGCCGCCGCCCTGCACGATTCGCGACTAGTGGTCTAGTGCTGGGAGGCAACGAATATCGCCCTGCCCTTCGCTGCCTTTTTCACCACGCCCAGGGAACCGCCAACGCCCACGTCAATGGACGCATTGTGGGTGTAGGTTTGCGACCCGACGCCGGTGCCCACGGCGACCGGATCCGAGTCCGAGAAATCCTCCAGCAGCAGGCCGTTTGCTCCCAACTGAGCGGCCTGGGACCTCATGGTTTCAATCATTTTTTCGATGGCACGCTCGCCGCCCGCGCTGGACACGCTTTTTCTTGATGCGCTAAGAACCGCAATTTCCTCAAAGCTCTGAGGCGCCTGCGTGTACACCCTCACAGCGCTTGGCGATAGTGGCGCGCGCGGCAAACCTGTCAGCGTCTGAGATGACGACGCACAGCCGGCCATCGTCAGCATCAGCGCAATCGCCGACGTTAACCCTTTAGCCATGTACGCCCTGCTGCCAAACCAGAGGCTCTCTACTTCGGCGGAGTTTCGCTTGCAGCAGCCGCAGGTGCAGCCGGTGCAACATCGCCTTTGGTCGTGCGCTTCGTGAAGCGCCACCCGTCCTTGGTCTTCACGAGTGCGTCGGTGTAGGTCGCCGTCGTCAGAATACTCGCCGGCTTGGTGCTGAAATCGACGAGCATCAAGTACACGAATCCCGAGGCTTCTTTTGAATTGCCGCTGATCTGCAAGTTGTTGTTCCAATGCTTACGCGTGGCGCCATTCAATTTCTCGCGCCACATTTTTACAAAACCGACCAACGCATCGTGCCCGACCAGCTGATTGAACGCGCCGTCCGGCGTGAAAGTTGATGCCCACGCTTCACCATCTCCGCCATCGATGGCGATGTTGTAGCGGGCATAGAGTTGTTGAATCTCGAAGTTATCCTGAGCGGAGAGCGCACCGGCCGGACCGGCCGCAGCCGCACTTGCCATTATGATCCCCGCAGACGCGAGTGCAAGAAGTAATATTTTTTTCATGGTGCTCCTAGGAATTTATTTGCCCTTTCACTTGCTCGGATTGACGAGCGCCTGATATGTCAACGCACGCGACAAATTTTCCACATCCGGTGTGCCGGGTGCGAGGAGCCAACGCTGGACGATGCCGACAAAGACCACATCGTTGGTCGGGTCGATCCAGAACCACGTACCGGCGACGCCGTCCCAGAGAAACGAGCCCTTACCGGCGGTACTGCCAAGTTTCAGCGGGTCTTCCAGAATCGCGAAATCATAGCCAAAGCCTAGGCCCGGCTGCATTTGATATAGACCGATGCCGAATTTTCTCGCGTTCTTGACCTCATCGGATACGTGATTCGTGCGCATGAGCTCGATCGAACTGGGCGCCACGAGACGCACGCCGTTCAACTCCCCGCCATTCAATACCATCTGTGCAAAGCGCAGATAATCACCGGCGGTGGAATACAAGCCGCCGCCGCCCGAAGGCATTCCCGGCGGTTGGCTGATTCCCGGATCCCTGGGCATCGCCGTCGCAGCACCGGCGTCGCCTTGATAAATGGTCGCGACGCGATCGAGCTTGTCGGTGGGGACGTAGAAACCCGTGTCCTTCATGCCCAGGGGCAAGAAAATCCGCTCACGCAGAAAATCCGCGAAGGGCTTGCCCGACAATTTCTCCACCAGATAGCCCTGAATATCGACCGACACGCTGTAGACCCACCCTTCTCCGGGCTGGTAAAGCAGAGGTAGTTTGGAGACGCGCTCTATGAATTCTTGCAAGGTCGGCGCACCGAGGAGCTGCGCCTCCTGGTACATTTTGTCGACCGGCGTCGAGCCGAACACGCCATAAGTGAACCCCGCGCTATGCGACATCAGTTCGCCCATGGTCGGTGCGTGCCCGGGCTTGTCAAGGTTCAGCTTGCCGTCCTTGTCGACGCCTGAGTACACTTTGAGATCACGGAATTCCGGAATGTAGCGTGCGATCGGGTCGCTCGGTTTCCATTTTCCCTCCTCGTACAACATCATCATGGCGATGCCGGTGATCGGCTTCGTCATCGAATAGATGCGCACGATCGTGTCCTTCTGCATCGGTTTCTGGCTCGCCACATCGGCATAGCCGTAGGTCTTTTCCTCCACGACCTTCCCGTGACGCGCGAGAACCGTGACCATGCCGGCCAGCTTCTTACTGTCAATCAGCGATTTCATCGAGCTGTCGAGTTTGGCAAGGCGTTCCGAGGAGAAACCCACCATTTCCGGCTTGGTTTCCGGAATCTCGCCGGTGGCAGCTGCCGGATGGGGATGCGTTTGCCTTGCCGCCTGCGCGCTCAGCTGGCTCGTGGCCAGCAACATCAACGACACAATCCCAAGGACACTTCGAAATCGCATATGAATTGCTCCTGATGATGCCTGCGCTAGCCGGCGCGCAATGCCTCGGCAACGGGCAATCGGGCCGCGCGCAGCGCGGGAAAAAAGCCGCCAAGCAGCCCGATGATGCAAGCCCAAATAATGCCGGTAATGATCAACGCCTGGGTGACGGTAAGTTGGAAAACAACTTGTGCGAATGCCGCGCCAAGCGTGCTGACCGTGTGTCCATTGAAGAACAACCAGGCGAGTGAAGCGCCGATGACACCGCCGAGCAGGGACAGAAGCAGGGACTCGATCATCACACCGAACAGCACGGGGAATGCGCCGAAACCGATCGCCCGTAGCGTGGCAATTTCCAAGCCGCGCGCCGCGACGGCCGAATACATGGTATTGAGGGCGCCGAACATGGCCCCGATAGCCATGATGACGGCAACCGTGGTACCGACAATATTGATGGTCTTGGTCAGTCCCGCGGATTGCTTGGCGTAGTACTCTCGCTCGCGCACAACATCGACCTTGAGCTGGGGGTCGCTGGTCAGAGAATCCTTGAAGGCCGTGAACGCGGCGGCGCTCGTCAACAATCCCACGGCCGAACTATACCCGGTACGCTCGATGGAAGAGCCTACCGTGTCGACATCGGCCAACAGTTCTGATTCGTGCACGTCGCCGTTGCTCGAAAATATACCGGTCACCGTCCAGTCCGAATTGCGAAGGCGCAGCACGCTACCGACGGTAAGACCACGAAACAGTTTGGCGGCACCGACCCCGGCGATCAACTCACGCACCGCCGGACGAAACATCTTCCCGCTCACGATCTTCAGTTCAGGACGAACCTCGGCGAGCTTTAGACCGACGCCACGCATGGTCACATTGGCGTCGGTACCGGTATCGGACTTCGGTACGTTCACGACCGTGACCAATTCGCTCGACAGCAGCGCTTTGCCGTCGGCGTCCTTCGCCAGGCCCGGCGCATTGCCGATGGTGTCGATATCGGTACGGGTCAAATTGCTGTTCAGCTCAGCATCGGACCCGCCGCGTAAGATGATCACGCGATCGTCGCGGCCGCTGTCCGCCAAGGTATGCTGAAAACCTGCGCCCATCGCCAACACCGACACCAGCACGGCAACCACACCGGCAATGCCGATGACGATAACGCTGGAAGCGCCCAGGCGTTGCGGCACCGTTTGCAGACTCATCGAGATGACGGCGATCAGTTGTTTGAGCACGTAGATTCCTCGAGGTGCCGGCTCAATGCATCCCCGACAGCGCATCGACGATGTTCAGCCGCATCGCACGCAATGCCGGCGGGAAGCCGACGATCAGCGCGAGCAGCACTGCGGCACCCAGTCCTGGAATGAGTGCCACCGGGTCAAGTTGCACGCCCTGCAGGGCCTGGCCGATGATCGGCAACGTTGCGTAACTCAAACCGAGGCCGATGACGGCCGCGAACAGACACAGCAGCAGAGACTCGGCAATCACCAAGGCAAGTACTTTGCCGTCGGTGAAGCCCAGTGTCTTCAATACCGCAAGTTCCGGGATGCGTTCGCGCACCGACTGCATCATCGTGTTGCCCGTCAAGAACAGCAAAGTGAAAAATACTGCGCCCAGAATGGCCCGCAGCACGAAGCCGATGTCGCCGATTTGCTTGACGAAGGTCATGGCGAAGTCGTTGGCCGGTTGCGTCTTGGTCTCGTTCGGCGAATTCGCGAACAAAGCGTCAATTTTGCCGGCAATCGCGCCGGCATTCGCGGGGTTGTCGATCCGCTCCTCAACCCAACCCACGGTGCCTTTGCCGAAGCTGCGTCCCTCGTCGAACAGATCGTAGTGAAAAAACACGGTGTAGGCTTGAGCGTTGGCCTGTGTGGAATCCCTCACATCGAACGTTCCGACGATGTCAAAGGTCCAGTCGAGCGAGCCGCTCTTTTGCGTCCAGATGGTCGAGTGAACGGGTAGCTTTTCCCCTACCTTCCAACCAAATTTCTTCATCAGCGCCACATTCACCAGCGCACCGCTGCGGGTGCTGCGATAGTTTTTCATTTGCTCGTCGCTGACGATGAACTCATCCTTGTGCACGTTAAAATAGCTTTCGGTATCGATGGGAAGCGCGAACACGAAGTTCTTCGACTCCTGATAATAAGCGCCAAGCCAGGTCAGCCAGGTCGCGTCCGTGACTCCCGGCACCGAGCGGATTTCCTGCAGATCCGCGAAAGGCAGCGGCAGCGTGATCGAGTACTTGTTGGTCGAGATGAGCTTGTCCGCACCGCTGGTGCCGGTGCTCGGATGGGAAAACGCGTAGTCCACCGTCTCGAGCATTCCGAACAGCAGAAACGCAATCACGATGGACAGCAGCGTGAATAGCGTCCGTGTCTTCTTGCGCCACAGCGTCGCCCAAATTAGGGGAAAGTACTTCATCAGTATTTCCGGCAGCTACACCAAGGCCCCGGCTTCCAACAAGGATCCCTTATCCATGTGCAGTTGACGGCTGGCAAACTCGGCCGCCTTGGGATCGTGGGTCACCATGATGATGCTCTTGCCATGCTCCCGATTCAGGATTTGCAGCAGATGCAAAACTTCGTCCGCCGACTTTCGGTCGAGGTCTCCGGTCGGTTCGTCGCATACCAAGAGCATCGGATCGGCCACCAGGGCGCGCGCGATCGCCACACGCTGCGCCTGACCGCCGGATAGTTCGCTTGGTTTGTGCTTGGCGCGATCGGCAATGCCCACCAAGGTCAAGGCGGCCACGGCGTTTGCCTTGCGCTTCTCGGAAGAAAGGTTCGTCAACAGCAAGGGCAGTTCCACGTTGCGCTGCGCCGTTAGCATGGGCATTAAGTTATAGAATTGGAACACGAAGCCGATGTGATTGGCCCGCCAGCGCGACAATCCGCCGCTGGAGAGCTTATCGAGGCGTTGACCGCCCACCGTGATTTCACCGGAGGTTGGGGTATCCAGGCCGCCGATGAGATTCAGCAGAGTCGTTTTTCCGGAACCACTGGGTCCCATGAGCGCGACAAAGTCTCCCTTTGGAATATCCAAACTAAGCCCCTGCAACACCTCCACGCTCTGTTTACCGCGGACATAGCGTTTGTCGATATTGCGCAGCGATACGATGGCTTCGCTCATGACTTCGATCCCTTTATTGTTCGACGCGAACCTTCGCGCCATCCTTCAGTTGCGTCAAATCACCGATGGCCACGCGATCGCCGGCGCTCAATCCGGACAAAACGGTGGCATTGTCGCCGCTGCTCGCGCCAAGGCGCACCGCACGCCGCTCTACTATATCGCCTCGGAGGATGAAAACCACGCCCGTTTCACCGGATGCCTGCACGGCGTTGCCGGGCACGATTACGCCGACCGCCGGCTTACTATCCGCGCCCTCAGCAGGCTCAGCGAGAAATGACACGCGTACCCCCATCTCGGGCAGCACGCGGGAGTCCTTCTGGTCCAAGGCAATGCGTACGGTCACCGTGCCCTTGCTGCGATCGGCCGTGGGAATAACCGCAATCACATGCCCCGGAATCTGCCAATCGGGATAGGCGTTGAGTTTGGCGCTGACCTTTTGATCGGCGCGCACCTTGTTGATGAAATTCTCGTTCACATCGACCTGAAATTCCAACGATTCCATGTCCACGATGGTGCCGATGCCGGTCCGCGTGAAGCCTCCGCCGGCAGAGATCGGCGACACCATTTCTCCTGGTTGCGCGGCCTTGACCGTCACGATGCCCGAGAACGGGGCACGAACGATGGTGTCGTCGAGATTGCGTTGTGCGACCTTCATCCCCTCCGCCACGACATCGACGTTGCTGCGCTGAGTGGCGAGTTGTGCGCGCAGACCGTCAAACGTGGTCTGTGAGTTGTCCACGGCCGCCTGACTGACAAAGTGTCCTTGGAGCAGGCTTTTTTGACGCTCATAGTCGCGCTGCGCGTTTGCCAGGTTCACCTGTGTCTCGGCGAGCGAGGCTCTGGCGAAGTCCAGCTGGGCACTCGATTGATTCAAAGCCGCGCGAATATTGGTGTCATCGAGTTTGGCGATGATTTGTCCGGCTTTGACATGGTCCCCCTCCTCGATGTCGAGTTCGACCATCTTGGCCGTGATCTTAGAGGCCACCGTGGCCTGACGGCGTGCGACCACATAGCCGGAGGCATCAAGGATGGAGCCCGCTGAGGCGCCGCCGGTGATGGCTCGCGCCGCGGCGGTATGCACCCGAACAGCACCCGGCTGGGTCCAAAACCAAGCGGCAATTGCCGCTATGCCTAAGACCGCGACGATGCCTGCCAGCCAGAACTTCCCGGTATGCGATGGCGCCGACGGGCCCCCGCGATCGATGCGAAGTTGATTCAGCAGGGCTGACTTGTCATCCATTTTTCCATCCCGAACCCAGTGCTCGATGAATTCTAACTCAACAGTGCCCGCATCGCTGCGACCAGCGCCAAAGGCTGGTCCACCGGGACGTGATGGTAGGCCGATGGAATCACGATGGCTCCACGGCCGCTGCGCAGGGCTTTGCCGATCCGATGCGCCAATTCAGGCGGAACCACGGCGCTGAATTCACCGGCGATGAAATCGATCGGCACCGCGATTTCTTTCAGCAACTCGCCTTCCGCAACGTATTCCCAATCGATATTGCTCAACAGCGCCTCATCGTACTTCCACACGAAGCCATCGCCTTGAGGCTTGATCGAATGCACGGCGAGATGCTGCATGATGCGCGGCAGGATCGGCGGCTCATCGGGAATGAACCGAAACCGATCGCAAGCGGTCTTCAGATCGGGATAGACCTTTTTGGGGCGCGACTCAAAACGATGTCGCGAGGGTTGGTCCGCAAACCCAATGTTGGAATCGATGACCACCGCTCGCGTGAGCAACTGCGGGTACTGATGTGCCGCGAGCACGGTGATGCGGCCGCCGAAACTGTGGCCGACCAGCGTGACTGTCTTTGAGCCCGTCATCTCGATCGCCGCCTGGACCTCGTCGACGAAGGTGGCGCGGGCGTACTTGGGCCTGGCGCTGCTGTCGCCCATACCGGCAAAATCGATGGCAATGACGCGATAGTCGTGCGCGAACCAGGGCGCGATGAAATCCCACCAGTGCGCATGGCCGCGAAAGCCGTGCAACAACAGCAAAACACGCGCGTTCGACGGGTCCCCCCATTCCAGGTAGTGCGTCAGGTGATCGCCGCTCTTCAAATGCCCGGGCCGGCCAGGCGTGTCAATCATTCGCTGTACCCAGTCGTCGGCGACGGGTGCAATCTTTTTTTCGAGGGTCAATCAACACACTCCAGCGGCACCAATCGGCGTTTGCGCATTATGCCAGGTTGCCGTAGCCGACTTAGCCAGATGCCGGATGTTGGATTAGAATCGGACAAGTCCCGATCACCGGAGAGTGCCATGCTGAAATCCGTTCCTGCCGCCGGCGAGGCTGCAGCGCGAACATCCCCAGAAGAGTGGGCCATTCGCGTCGATTTGGCGGCCGCGTATCGGCTGGTCGCGCATTTTCACTGGGACGATCTGGTGTTCACGCATATCACCGCCCGCGTGCCCGGCCCTGAACATCACTTCCTGATCAATCCGTACGGCATGATGTTCGATGAGATCACGGCCTCGAGCTTGGTGAAGATCGACATGCAGGGCAACAAGGTTTCCGAGAGTCCCTGGCCGATCAATCCGGCAGGCTTCACCATCCACAGCGCAATTCATGCGGCCCGCCACGATGTCGAGTGCGTGCTGCACACGCATACCTTGAACGGCGTGGCCGTTTCGGCTCAAAGAAATGGCGTGTTGCCGCTGTCACAGCAATCCATTTTCGTTCTGCAAAATCTGGCTTACCACGACTACGAGGGTGTCGCACTGCGCGACGATGAAAAGCCGCGCCTGGTTGCGGACATGGGCAAGAAGAGTTATCTCATGCTGCGCAATCATGGCCTGCTGACCGTGGGCAGGAGCGTGGCTGAGGCCTTCCAGCTGATGTACACCTTTGAGGCCACCTGCGCCATTCAAGTGCGGGCGCAGGCCGGCGGCGGCGAACTCATTCCGATTCAGCAAGGCATCATCGATACGGCGATGGAACAAGCGCGCGTCGTGACGAACAACCAGGGTCCTCATATGTTGGTCTGGCCGGGGCTGCTACGCCGACTGGATCGAATCGATCCGTCGTATCGCACTTGACTGTCCCCTGGGGTCAGCCGTCGAACACAACCCGCACACCTGTCGGGCGCACAGAAAAAAAACCCCCTTTTTAGAGGGGGCCTTTTGGAGTTTAGAGGATCCGAGGTTCTGCGACCCCTTTCTAGATTGAACTCACTTCAACCGATATTGCACTTCCACGCCATAGGTACGCGGCGGAGTTAACCTCAAGTCCTGGTCGCAGTTATAGGGTTGTGGGGTGCCGCCGACCTGGTTGAAGCCGCAAGCCTTGGTGCCTGGCGCCGCCTGGCTCACCGCAAAAGCCCCCACGTCGTCGTAGCCCAGCTTATTCTGTAGGTTTTTGATATACGCGAAGATCGTGAAGCGATCGGCGGAGTCGTTCCACGACAGGCGCATATCGACCTGGGTGTACTCGGGCGCAGTGAAGTATTGCTCGCTGAAAATACTGTCGTGTGTCTTGTCCTTCCAGATATAGCTGACCGAATAGTTCAACGATCCCGGCGTGAAGCGCCAGGTGTAATTGGCATTGGCTGCGATCTTGCTGCGCGGCGCTTCCGGCACGGTGTTGCCGTTGGTATTTTCGAATGCCCCGCTGACAACATTTTGGTAGCACGACGTGGCCGGTGCCGGGGGCGCGCAAGACCCCCCCTGACCCTTGATCGTTGCGCTCAAGTACGAGTAATCCAAGAGAAATTGCATATTTGCCCACGGCTGCCAGATCGTCTCGAATTCGGCGCCGTATGATTTCACCTTCGGGATGTTGACGATGGAGGAAATGTTCGGGCCGTTGTTAGCGCCGGGCAGCGTCAACGGGATCTGCTTGTCCGTGTAATTGTAGTAGAACAAGGCACCGTTGATTTGCAGCGATCGGTTCAACACTTCCTTGCCGCCCAATTCGATCGCATCGAGATGCTCCGGCAGCGACTCGGGGTTGACGGAGATCGTGCTGGCATTGAAGCCGCCCGATTTATAGCCGCGGCTGTACTTCAAATAAGCCAGAGTATTAGGATCAGGCGTCCACTCGACCCCGAGGGTTCCAGTAGGCGCATGCCAATTGGCGCCTAAGTCGCGGGCCCACATACCGTTGGGCAGCAAGTAGGGGGTACCCCTCACGCCCGGATACTTGCATCCCACAGCCTTGAAGCAATTCGCGATCGCAGGAATGGAGGCGGTGATGTCGTTGACCGGTGTAAACGCGCCCAGGATATAGGGCGTAGGAATGGGCCCAAAAATATTACCGATACACGCAGGCAAGCCGAAGCATAGCTCGCGGAATTGCTCGCCGCCTTTGAGTATGTCGTAGGTGTAGCGCAAACCAGTCGTGAGCTTCCATGTCGGTAAGAATTTCCAGTCGGTCTGCGCGAACGCCGCATAGGAATTGTTGTGCATTGCCTGTTGTTGCTGGTAAATCGCGTTGCTCGGATTTGGCGCGGCGGGCGCGGTAAAGTTTATATTCAACGGCTTCGCGAGCTGCGTTTGAGCGGGCTCGTACAAACTTCCCGGCGTCTGATAATTCCGTTCGTTGTACTGGAACAGACCGAAGATCCACTGCAGCGCTGAATCGCTGTGCGAAGTGATATTGATTTCGTTGCTGAAGTATTTCTTGGTCTCCACGTAGTGCGAATAGATTTCCGAATGCACGGTAAGAGGAGGACAATCAAATGCGCCGACGCCCGGTACCACGCAGCCATGTGTTCCGGGAATGACCGGGAACACGTAAGAACTGATTGCCGTATTGTCGAAGTCGTTGAACAGGCTGTAATAATAGGTCGTATAGGCGCCTAAATACTTCAAGTCAGCGGCCCAAGGCGTATGCCACGTTAACTGCGGAGTAACCTGGTAGGTTCGGCTCAACTTGGCAGTATTGCCATCGTCCTGGCAGTAAAGATTGACATTGACGTTGGCCGGATTCGTCGCACAGGCCGGGACATTCGGCGAGAATCCCTTGGGTAAAGGAAGCGGGCTCACGACTCCCACCTGGCTCGCGGCGCCAAAGGCGGCACCCGGCGAAAGTGTGAGGTATGCGGGAAAGGCCGCATAGTCATACGAGCCGGTAATTTGGGTGGGCGTACGATAGGCATCGTTGTAGCCCAATTGGTCGAACCTCAACCAAAACTGGACATCGGGCGTGATGTCCCACTCGAGTTGCCCTTCCCAATAGAAGAAGTTTCCCTTGCCTAAATTGCTGCTTTCCGATTGGCCATTTAAGAGGTTACGGTAGTAGCCATCGCCTTGATAATTGCGATAGCCGCCGAACTTGAACCGCATGGTATCGTTGATGGGGCCCGACACGTAGCCCTCGAAGTTGCGGGTTTGGAAATTGCCGAGCTTGGCTCGCACCTCGGCCGTCCATTCCGGTGTCGGCCGCTTCGAAATGGAATTAATGGTGCCGGCGATGGCATTACGGCCATACAAGGTGCCTTGCGGGCCGCGTAGAACTTCAATTCGGTCTTCGAACATCGAATCGCCGGACGCTGCCACGACGCTGGAATTGTAGACGCCGTCGGAGTAAGTCGCGACACCGGGGTTCGTGGATAGATTATTGGTCTCTCGCCCGACGCCGCGGATGAAAGCGCGGTCCAGGGACGTGGAGTACGCCAGGCCGGGCGTGAAGTTGGTCATGTCCTGAATCGTTTCAATGCCGATCAGGTCGCGGGTCTTAGAGGTGTAGGCCGAAATGGCGACGGGTACCGTCTCCAAACTTTCAGAGCGTTTTTCCGCCGTGACGACGATTTCTGCGATTCCGTTGTCGTCGCTGGGCGATGTGGCGGCTGCACCCGCCGGTGCCGGGGCAGGTGCCGCGAGTGCTGCAATTGAAAATGCCACGGACACTGCGCTTGAAAGCAACAGTGCCACTGTTCTTTTCGTCATTTTTAACTCCCCCCGAAACGGCTAATAGACCGTTTGTCCACTAAAAAACCACTCCCATCCGTTCGCAATCGCGGCATTCCGCAATCGCGTGACTCGAGCGATGCAACCCCAGCGCTGTAGCCTTTTCAGATGGTCGTCCCGCCTCATTTCGGTGCACTAAATATTTTCGAAGTCGCACCGCGGCATGCATTATTCGATTACTTGATATCGTAATGTCAATAGCGCGAGAACAAATGGCGTCACCACGTAGCGCAAATGCCACGACCGCTCGGCGGCGTGTTTCCTTATGTCAGCTCAAGATCTCGAATTGCACGAGATGTACGCGCAAAGTAAAATTCCTGTGCAGTTCTCATTGCTGATATATCACAAGATACCCCGGTAATTTCCGCTCTTCAGTGCAAAGCGGCGTTCGGCGCTCCTACGCGCCACCGCACATCGCCGAACGTCCGCGACGCGGGCAATACTTGGGATCAATGCTTGGAAGTGTCTCGCAGCTTCAGGCTCACCTGCTCGGCAGCCCCCATGGCCCGCAGCAGATTTTCGCCCGCGAGTTTCGCGACGTCCGCATCACTCCAGCCCCGGCGCATCAACTCTTCGAGAAGTGCCGGGTAACGATCGACGCCTTCGAGTCCCACCGGCGCGTCTGGGATGCCGTCGAAATCGGAACCCAGTCCTACGTGATCGATGCCGGCGACTTGGCGAATATGCTCGATGTGATCCGCCACTTGGGCGAGGGTGGTGATCGGCCGTGGATGCTGCGCGTCCCAATCCGCGAGCGCCGCCTTGGCACGATCGGGTTGACCAATATAGAGGCCCGCATAGGGGGGACTGTTGAAGCGCGTCTGTTCTGCGGAGCGGTCGGCCTGCCAGAGATTGCGGGCCGCGGACACATAGCCGGGCGCAAAGTTGACCATGACGACTCCGCCATTCGCCGCCAAGGCTCGCAGAATATCGTCCGATACATTTCGCGGATGATCATCGAGTGCTCGCGCCGAGGAATGGGAGAAAATCACGGGAGCCTGGCTCGCCGTCAGCGCCGCCTTCATCGTGTCCGGCGAAACATGGCTCAGGTCCACGAGCATGCCAATGCGATTCATTTCCTTCACCACGTCGATGCCGAACGGGGTCAGGCCATGATGAACGGGCGAGTCGGTCGCCGCATCCGCCCAGGGGGTATTGGTCGTGTGAGTGAGCGTCATATAGCGGGCGCCGGCGTCATACATCTGCCGCAACACCGCGAGAGAATTGTTGATTTGATGTCCGCCTTCGATGCCGATCAGCGACGCAATTTTGTGACTTTTATGGATGCGTCCAATATCGGCAGCGGTGTAAGCCATGGCGAAGTCCCTTGGATAGCGCTCGGCCATGCGCTTCACCAAGTCAATCTGTTCCAAGGTCATTTGCACCGCCTGGAAGCCTTGAACCTCGACCGGGATCCACACCGACCAGAACTGTGCTCCGACCAATCCTGCGCGCAGGCGCGGAATGTCCGTCATCATCGCTGCTTGGTCGACACCCACCGGCAGGTGATGCGTATCGGATCCAAGATCGATGGCCGAGAAGTCGCTCTTGTAGCGCTCTCTGATTTCCCATGGCAAATCATTATGGCCATCGATCAGCGGTGTGCGCAGCAAGACCTGTTCGACGCGATGCTGATAGTCCTCGGTGGCCCAGCTGCTGAGAGGGAAAAGTAGCATCAAACAGATCATGCGAAGCATTGGTTGGTTGCTCATGGTTCGAAAGTAACTTCAATCGGCTCGGTTCCGACGATCATTCCGCGCACCGTTTCACCGCGTCGGATTGGACCCACGCCCGCGGGCGTGCCGGTGAATATCAAGTCGCCGGGAGCCAGTTCAACGAAGGTCGATAGGGCAGCGATAATTTCAGCGACGCTCCAGATCATGTCCTTCAGATCGCCGCGCTGTCGCAGGTTTCCGTCGATCGTCAATGTGATCGATCCGGTTGCGGGCGGAAGTCCGCGGGTTATTGCACCGACGGGAGCAGAATGATCGAACCCCTTGGCCATATCCCACGGACGGCCGGTTTTCTTGGCCTCTGCCTGCAAATCGCGGCGCGTCAGATCGATTCCGACTGCATAACCGAAGATCATCGACGCAGCATCCGCGGCATGAATGTTTGCGCCGCCTTTGTTGAGTCCGATTACCAATTCCACCTCGTGGTGCAGCTCGGAAGTCTTCACCGGAAAGGGCAGCCGCCAGCCGCTGGGAACAACGGCATCCGCCGGTTTGCTGAAAAAAAAGGGGAACTCTCGTTGGGGATCGCCGCCCATTTCGCGAGCGTGATCGGCGTAGTTGCGGCCCACGCAATAAATGCGCCGAACCTGAAATGGCAGTTCGGAGCCCGAGATCGCAATGCTGGGGATCGACAATTGGGGTAGCGCGGCCATGGGCCCGCATTATGCTTTTATTCCATCCGTTCTTCGTCCGACAATATTTACTTACTTGACAATATGGGTCCTTTATGTCTATAGTGTCGCAGTGAACTTGAGCCCCCCTCCCCTCCCCGATCGATCCGAGCCCAAGGTTTCGGCCGTGCTCGATGCGGCGGTCGGAGTCTTCGCACGCTTCGGATTCAGAAAAACGTCCATGGATGATGTCGCGCGTGCTGCCGGCGTGTCCCGCCAAGGGCTTTATTTGTCATTTGCCAACAAAGAGGAGTTGTTCAGGCGCGCACTGGTTCACTCTTTGCGCAGTCAATTGGCAGCCGCCATCGCCGCGTTGTCACGGGCCGAGGATGGTTTGGAAAAGCGGCTGATCGCCGCCTGTGTGGACTGGTCGGGGCGCTTCGTGGGCTCCCTGGGCGTGGATGCCACCGACCTGATGTGTGCGAGTAGCGCTTTGGCGGGGACAACTCTTTCGGAATATGAGTGGCAATTCGAGGAAGCGCTCGCCCACGCCATCTGCGCATCTGCGATGGCTGATGCCTGCGCCGCGGCGGACTTGGAAGTTACAGATTTGGCGCGCGCACTGCATGCGACGGCACGGGGACTGAAGCAGAGTTGCAAGTCTCGAGAGGAATTTGTGAAGGGCATGACGGCGGCAGTGCGAATGATCTGCAGACCGCTGAATCAACGCAGTCAGTTCAAGGCGATCAATCCATGAACCAATTCGGCAGGCGCTCCACCGCGGATCAAGTCCTCGCGGGCATTGATCTTTCCGGCAAACGCATCGTGGTCACGGGGTGCAACACCGGTTTGGGATTGGCAACCATGAATGCATTCGCGGCCAACGGCGCCACCGTCATCGGACTCGCGAGAACGATCCACGCCGCTGCAGCAGCCTGCGCGCAGGCAAGCTCTCTGTGCATTCCCATGGCGAGCGATCTCGCCGACTTGGAATCGATCGCCGCCGCGGTCCGCGCCATCCACGATACCGCGGGCCCGCTGGATGCGATCGTCGCCAATGCCGGTGTGGCAAATCTGCCCTCTTTGGACACGCGCTACGGCGTGGAGATGCATTTCATAGTGAATCACATCGGTCACTTCGCGCTCGTCAACGGTCTCGCTGATTTATTGCGCGATGGCACCGGACGCGTTGTCATGGTCAGCGGCAACGCCGGTATCAGCCGGGCGCCGCCTGAGGGAATCATGTTCGACAATCTCGACGGCCGTCGTTTCTATGAGCCCTCGATCTTCTACGGACAATCCAAGCTGGCCAATGCACTGTACGCCAAGGAGCTGTCACGCCGCCTCAGCAGCCGCGGCATTGCGGTCAACTCGGTTGACCCCGGTGCCGCACGCACTCGCATCAACCACGGGTACTTCGCCCGGCTATTCGCAAAATCGGCGGCGCAGGCAGCGGCGACCCAAGCACTACTCGCGGCGAATCCGCAGGCTTCCGGGATTACCGGCCAATACTGGTCGGACTGTAGAGTCTCGCATGGCAGTCCCCTGCTGGAAGATACCGTTCTTGCAAGGCGCCTCTGGGATGTCTCCGATGAGATCGTCGCCCGGGCCGCCGCTCGCGATGAGCATTCATTACAGCGGGCGGCCTGACGCAGCAGGCAGATTTACGCGCGGTACTTCTCTTGGTATTGCGGGGATCGTTGATTGACGTGCTTTGATATATCACTTACATTCAGCGGCCATTTTTAGGGCATATGCCCCTATCCAATCAAAGGTAGTTGCGCACGCTTATTCCGTTGGCGCTGAGGTGTGGGCTTTCGCCCTGCGAATAGCATGTGGATCGTCAGAGTAGCCTTACAGCGGCCCTACACCTTCATCATGTTGGCGGTGTTGATCGTGCTGTTGGGTGGCTACGCCATCTTGAATACCGCGACGGACATTTTTCCGAACATCAGGATTCCGATTGCCGCGGTGATTTGGCGTTACAACGGCATCCTGCCCGAGGAAATCGCAAACCGCATCGTCCTGTTCTCCGAGCGCACCGCGCAAACCGTGGTCAACGACGTGGAGCACACCGAGTCCCAGTCTGTCATCGGCACATCGGTGGTCAAATATTTCTTTCAACCCGGCGTCGATCAAGACCTATCGATGGCTCAGATCACGGCAGCCTCCCAGGCACAGATCGCGTTCTCCCCGCCCGGCACGACACCGCCGTTCGTCCTTTCGTACAACGCGTCCACCGTGCCGATCTTGCAACTCGCGCTGACCAGCTCGACGCTGCCCGAAGCGCAAATCTACGACCTTGCCAATACGATTTTGCGCACTCAACTTTCAACCGTGGCAGGCGCGTCGATTCCTTTTCCCTTTGGCGGCAAGCAGCGTCAAGTGCAGGTGGACCTGGATCCGCAGGCATTGAGTGCACATGGCCTGTCGGGAAGCGACGTGGTCGCCGCGATCGGCGCGCAAAATTTGATTCTGCCGGCCGGTACCCAGAAAATCGGCGATCTCGAATACTTCATCAAGCTCAACTCCAGCCCGCTGAAGCTGGATGAACTGAATAACCTGCCGATTCGCGCCGGCAACGGCAGCGTGACCTATATTCGCGACGTGGCACACGTGCGCGACGGCTATTCGCCGCAAACGAACATCGTCCGCGTTGGCGGCAAGCGCGCCATTTTGATGAGTGTGTTGAAGACCGGCAAAGCATCGACCATCGATATCATCAACAGCATCAATCAGAAGCTCCCACAGGTCCGCGCCGCCATGCCTCCCGAGTTGAAAATTCAGGCACTGAGCGATCAATCGGTGTTTGTGCGGGCAGCCATCTCCGGGGTGGTGCGCGAGGCGGTGATCGCCGGCGCCCTCACGGGTTTATTGATTCTGCTATTTCTCGGCAGCTGGCGCAGCACACTGATCATTACGATTTCGATTCCGCTGTCGATCCTGGCCTCGATCGCCTGTCTCTCGGCATTGGGCGAAACCATCAACATCATGACGCTCGGCGGCTTGGCACTCGCGGTGGGCATTCTGGTCGATGACGCGACCGTGACCATTGAGAACATCAACTACCACCTCGAACAGGGCAAGGATGTGGAGGCCGCGATCCTCGACGGCGCGCACCAGATCGCGCTGCCCGCGCTCGTCTCGACACTGTCGATATGCATCGTGTTCGTGCCGATGTTCCTGTTGGCCGGCATCGCCAAGTTTCTGTTCATTCCGCTGGCCGAAGCGGTGGTATTCGCCATGCTGGCCTCCTACATTTTGTCGCGAACACTGGTGCCGACGCTCGCGAAATTTTGGCTGAAGAAGCACGACTCCGCAAAACGCAGGCAAGCGGGTTTTCTCGCACGCTTTCAGGCGCGATTCGAGCGCGGATTCGAGCGGTTTCGCGATCGCTACCACGCCCTTTTGACCTCTGCGCTGCAGGGCGGCCCGCGCTTCGCGGCAATCTTTCTGGGAGCGATGATCGCAACCGCGGTGCTGGCTTTTCCGCTGGGGCCCTTGCCGGGCCTCGGCCAGGATTTCTTCCCTGCCGTCGATGGCGGCCAGATCAAGCTGCACATGCGGGCGCGAACCGGCACCCGCATCGAAGAGACTGCCGCGATTTGCGATCAAGTGGAGGCGACGATTCGCGACATCATACCGGCGAAGCAGATCGCCAGCATCGTCGATAACCTGGGGTTGCCCTACAGCGGCATCAATCTCGCCTACAGCACCTCGGCGCCCGTGGGTCCGGGCGATGCGGACATCTACGTCAACTTGAGCGAAGACCACAAGCCGACGGTGGAATTCGTGCGTCTGCTGCGCAAGAGGCTTGCCGCCACCTATCCATCCACGCAATTCTCATTCCTGCCGGCGGACATGATTGGTCAGATCTTGAATTTCGGCCTGCCCTCTCCCATCGATGTGCAGGTGGTCGGCTTCAATACGCGAGCCAATCGGGAATTTGCGAATGATTTGCTGCAGAAACTCAGATCAATTCCGGGTGCGGTCGACTTGCACATTCATCAGGCCGGTGATTACCCCCAGTTCAATGTCGATGTCGATCGCACCAAAGCGCAGCTGGTGGGGCTCACCGAACAATCGGTCGCCGGCAACATGCTGGTGTCGCTCTCGGGAAGCTTTCAGACGGCACCGTCCTTCTGGGTGGATCCGAACAGCGGAACACAGTACCAAGTGACCTCGCAAACGCCGCAATACCGTCTCGAAAGCCTCAACGATCTGGGCAATACGCCCTTGAGCGGCGGCCTCAACGGCTCATCCCAGCTGCTCGCCAATCTCGTGAATATCCACCGCAGTGTGGCTCCGGCGGTCGTTTCCCACTACAACGCGACGACCGCCATCGATATCTACGGTTCGGTGGACGGCACTGACCTAGGCTACGTCGCCTCGCAAATGAACAAAATCATCGCCGCAGCGAAGAAAGACCTGCCGAAGGGCTCGAACGTCGTGGTACGCGGTCAGGTGCAGACGATGCAGGGCTCGTTCAACGGTCTGTTGATCGGCCTCATCGGCGCCATCGTCCTGGTCTACATGCTGATCGTCGTCAATTTTCAATCCCTCCTCGATCCCTTCATCATCATTACGGCGCTGCCGGCCGCATTGGCCGGCATCGTCTGGATGTTATTCCTGACGCACACCACGGTCAGTGTGCCCGCGCTGACCGGGGCCATCATGTGCATGGGAGTGGCAACCGCAAACAGCGTACTGGTGATCAGCTTTGCGCGCGAGCGCATGAACGCCGGCGATACCGCATTTGAAGCGGCTCTTCAGGCGGGTTTTACGCGGCTGCGCCCGGTGCTCATGACGGCCATGGCCATGATCATCGGAATGATCCCGATGGCACTGGGACTGGGGGACGGCGGGGAGCAGAATGCCCCGCTGGGACGCGCCGTCATTGGCGGCCTCATTTTCGCCACGGTCGCGACCCTGTTCTTCGTGCCGGCTGTATTTTCAATCATTCACGGCCGAAGCTCGCTGCACCTGGTTCACGCCGCGGAGACCGACAATGCCTGACCGAAAAATCCGCCGCTACGCCTTGCTTCTGCTGGTCGTCGCCATTGCGCTCGGCGTATGGGGCGAAGTAAGCCGGGTGCTGGCGCGCTCCGCGCTCGGCAAGGAGACCGCCGAGTCCGCGATACCCACCGTCATCACCGTCACCGCAGAGCGCAGCGCCCTGGGCGAGGAGCTGGTACTGCCCGGCGCGGTGCAGGCATTTGTGGAGGCGCCGATCTATGCACGCACCAGCGGCTACCTCAGGTCTTGGAATACCGACATCGGCACTGCGGTTTCCAAGGGTCAGCTGTTGGCGGAAATTGAAACGCCGGAAGTTGATCAACAATTGAGCCAGGCGCGGGCAGATCTGGCGACGGCGCGCGCGAATGAGGCTCTCTCCAATAGCACCAACGCTCGCTGGCAAGCACTGCTGTCGACGGAATCGGTCTCCAAACAGGACGCCGAAGAAAAATCCGGCGACTCAGCCGCCAAGAAAGCCGCTGCCGATTCGGCCGCCGCGAACGTGGCGCGCCTGCACGAATTGGAATCCTTCAAGCGAGTGGTGGCGCCATTCACCGGCGTGATTACCTCTCGCAACACCGACATTGGCGCGTTGATCAACGCCGGGCAGAGTGCCGGTTCCGAGTTATTTCGAATTGCCGATACGCACAAATTGCGCGTTTACGTGCGGGTGCCGGAGACCTTTGCTGCCATAACCCGGCCGGGCCTGGAGGCAGAGTTGCGTTTTGCCGAACAACCCAACAAGCCATTCGCCGCCAAAACCGTGCGCACATCCAATGCACTCGATCCGATCTTGCGAACACTGCAAGTCGAGCTTGAACTGGACAACGCCAAGGGTGAGATATTTCCCGGCGCCTACGCGGAAGTACATTTCAAACTTCCCATCAGCACCGCGACCTTACGCCTGCCCGCCAATACCGTATTATTCCGCGCCGCCGGCCTGCAAGTAGCGACATTGGACGGCGAGCAACGCGTGAGGCTCAAGAGCATTGTCCAAGGACGCGACTTCGGCAACACGATCGAAGTGTTGTCGGGACTTGAGCCGAACGATACGGTCGTACTCAATCCTCCGGACTCGATTGCAAACGGCGTGCAGGTGCGTATCGCCGCTCCCACGGCTGCGCCCGCCAAGGACACCGGAAAAACTTAAATGTCAGGCCGGCTTTCCGCAGCAGTCTGGCTCTTGGCCTTGAGCGCCTGCTCCTTCGCGCCGGCCTATAGAACTCCCGATAGCGCCGCGGCGGCAGACACCTACAAGGAATCAGGCGACTGGAAAACTGCAGAACCTGCGGACGCGCAAGTTCGCGGACCCTGGTGGAGTATGTTCCAAGATCCCGTGCTCGACGGAATTGAAACGCAGGTGGCCGACGCGAACCAGGACTTGAAAGCGGCGTATGCTCGATTGCTCCAGGCGCGCGCGGCAACTCGTATCGCACGCGCCGATTTATTCCCGACGCTCACCGTGGGGTCTGCGGCGACGCGATCGCGCACCTCCGTCAATTCACCGAAATTTCCGCCGGGCGCCGAACCTAACGCAAATAATTTCGATTTGGAAGCGGACCTTTCCTATGAAATCGATGTCTGGGGACGGGTTCGCAATGCCGTCGCCTCGGCCAGGGCAAGCCAACAAGCGAGTTCGGCTGACCTTGCCACCTTGAATCTGGCGATTCGGGCCGAGTTGGCGACCGACTACTTCACGCTGCGTTCGGAAGACACGCAGCAGCAACTGCTCGACAAAACGGTGTTCGACTATGCGAAGGCGCTGCAGCTGACGCAAAACCTCTACCGCGGGGGCGCCGCCGCGCTGAGCGATGTCGCCCAGGCCCAGGCTCAGCTGGAAACAGCGCAAACCCAAGCCGCCGATATTCGATTGCAACGCGCGCAAACCGAACACGCGATCGGCGTTTTGCTCGGGCAGAATCCGTCGGTGTTCCATATGGATGCAAATCCATACATCATCCCGGTTGCGCCGCCGCCGATCGACCCGGGCCTCCCCTCCACACTGCTGGAGCGCCGTCCCGACGTTGCGGCTGCGGAGCGCAGGACCGCGGCCGCCAATGCGCAAATTGGCGTCGCGCGTGCCGCTTACTTCCCTGTCTTCAGCTTGGGTGCGGCCGCGGGCTTCGATAGCACGAGCACGTCGAACTGGCTCTCCGCGCCCAGTCGTCTGTGGTCGTTGGGCCCGGTTGCCGGCGTGCTCACCGTGTTCGATGCCGGTCGGCATCGCGCCCAAACCGCGCAGGCGAGGGCCGTCTACGACGAGCAAGTCGCCGACTACCGCAACATCGTGCTCGTCGCCTATCAGGAGGTCGAAGATAATCTAGCGGCTTTGAGGCAGCTGCAGCAGGAGAACCTCAGCGAAACCGCCGCGGTCGGTTCCACCGCCACGGCACTGCAACAGGCACAGTATCGGTACAAAGCAGGCCTTGTCACTTACCTTGAGGTCTCGACCGCTGAAAATGCCTACTTGCAAGCCCAAATCGCCAACGTGGTGATTCAGCTCAGACGCATGAATGCCAGCGTGCTTTTGGTCAAGGCACTCGGCGGCGGCTGGCGCCGCCCGGACTAAAGGCGCTATCTTCTGCCCAAGCCTTCCGCGGCGAAATCCCAATTCGCCAATTTGTCAATCAATGCGTTGACGTAATCGATGCGCCGATTTTGATAATCCAGATAGTAGGCGTGCTCCCAGACGTCAATCGTCAGAAGCGGCTTCGCAACGTCGGTCAACGGCGTCATGGCATCGGGAGTCTTGACGATTTTTAGTTGCTCGCCCTCTTGCACGAGCCAAGCCCAACCACTGCCGAACTGCGCCACGGCGGCCTTCGACAGCTCCTTCTTGCATTGGTCGACGCCGCCAAACGAAGTCTCCATCAGCCTTTTGAGCTCTGCGGGTGGTTCGCCACCGCCCCTGGGCCTGAGACTCTTCCAGTAGAACGCATGATTCCACGCCTGCGCTGCGTTGTTGAATATGGCGGTATGCTCCGACTTGCGCGCAGTTGCTTTGACGATGCTCTCCAAAGGCATGTCCGCGAATTCGGTCCCGACGATCAATTTGTTCAACGTGTCGACATAGGTCTTGTGATGCTTACCGTAGTGGAAGTTCAAAGTATTCGCGGATATGACCGGAGCCAGTGCGCCTTGATCGAAGGGAAGCGGGGGCAGAGGTATGGGCTGAGATAAGACTGCTGCGGTGTTCATTGACATTCCTGTGGCATTGCCGGCGTCCGGGGGTAGTGGTGCAGCCTATTCAACACCGCATTTGCGGACTGCCAGCGTCCGCCAGCAGCCCACGTAGGCCTACGCTGACGCCGGCCCCGTCGGCGCCCACCGACGCTCCGGTGCTCTATTTCTTAGCGCACAGCCGCACATCCCCACTGTGGCTGGAGATGCGTACGCGAGCGCTGCTGTCCCCGGTCTTGAATGTCAGGCGCGCGCCCGGTCCGTGGCGTGATTCGATCGGCTTCGGTCCGAAGCAATTATCGATCTCGCCGCTGATGGTTCGGATATCAAAATCCGCCGCCGGAGCGCTCGCAAAGTCCAGCTTTACATCGCCGCTCACCGACTCGCCCTCGATTTGCGCATCCGCGGCGGCCGCGAGAGTCGCGGAAAGATCGCCGGATACCGTCTTGAAGCGGGCGCGAGATACGGTACCGAGAGTCAAATGAGCATCGCCGCTCACCGTGCTCGCTTCGACGTCTGCATTTCCTCCGGTCAACACAATATTGCCGCTGATGGCTTTAACCTCGATCACCTTCGCGGAATTTGCCGTGAGCTGGATATCGCCGCTCACCGCATTCGCGTGCACGTCGCCGCCGCCCTCCCCGCTGATATTGCCGCTCACGGTTCGCAGCTCCAAGCCGCCGTGCACCGCGGAAACTTTCAGGTCGGAGCTCACCAGTGAGGCGGCGACTGAACTATTGGTCGGTACATGAATGACCAAATGCGCTTCGCCGTCCCGCATTCCCCAGTGATGCCCTTGGGGCAATATGACGCGTATCGAAGTGCGGTTGCCCTCCCCCGTTACTTCGACGCGCTCGACATCCTTGCCGATGGTTCCGGTCACGGCGACTTCGGATTTATCCCAACCTTGTACATCGATGAAGCCCGCCACATTGTCGATCTCCACAGCGCCTTGCGGATTGGCCGCCCGGTGTTCATCGACCGAAGTCGCGGCATGCGCGAGCCATGGAAATGCCAGGGTCGTCAGCACACAGATCAGGGCGGGCTTGTTCAGGCGAGACGTGAGTCGAGCGTGTGACATGTCAAATCCTCGTCATGGTCGGTTGGGTGGCTTGAACGACGCGGTCGTACAAGTCAAATTCGTCATGCCAGGTGCTCTGCCAAAGCTGTTCGAGCACCTCGCTTTGTGGGTCAGCCGCCAGCGCCTTGCGGATATCTTCGTGCGCCTTTTGGATGACCGCCAAACTGGATTCGATTTTCGCGCGGGTGGCCGGCTCGAGCAGTGCGAGCCGGTCGCGGAAAGTCTTCTCCACCGTATCGCGCGCAAGCACGTATTTTGGATCTCTCGGCTCGTCAAACGAACCTGTTGCAGCCACCGTCTGAATGACACGCGGCACCGATGGGCTCTGCAGCACCGCCCACGTGAACAGGCTGGCGAGACCCGCGGCCACCATGGCAATGGCGGCTGCCAAGGCCATCGGCGGGGCGTGTCGCGGCCTGCTGGAAAGACGCGCGGCGACGCGCGGCCACAAATTCCCGGGGGGCACGATCTCTCTCGGCAGACTCGCAATCAGCCGATCAAGGGAATCTGGTTGGCGATCATTCATGTTTGCTCCAATCCAAGCGTCGAGGTCAGCAGTTGGCGGGCACGGTGCAGCTGCGCCTTGCAGGTGCCCTCCGCGATCCCCAATACGCCGGCCGCCTCTGCGTGGCTATACCCATAGATGCCGACGAGCACCAGCACATGCCGGGCGCCTTCCGGCAATGCGGCGATGGCACGCTCGACATCGAGCGGCGGCGCGTCGCTTCCCGGGTCCGCCCGGTCGGGCAACCCGAACGAGGGCTCTGCGACCTCGTACTCGAACCTTAAGCCCTTGCGCCGCGACAGCACGCAATGCACGGCAATTCGGTGAAGCCATGTCGAGAACCGGCTGCGGCGCTCAAAGCGCGCCAGCGCGCGCCACGCCGCAACAAAGGACTCCTGCGTGCAGTCCTCCGCCGCCTCGCGCTGGCCGGTGAGGCGCAAGCACAGTCCATAGACCCGCGGCGAGAATTGCCGATACAGATGTTCAAATGCTGCCACATCGCCGGCAGCTGCCGCGGCAATCGTGTCCGTCGGCTCGTTGCTGGAATCCATGGCAAAGACTCTGTGCAGAGTTTGAATCATTCCTCAGCTTAGAGGGAGGCCGAAGCCCGAAGGTTTAAACGTGGGATTTCACAATTCGGCGTTGGGCCCGTTGGGATAGGTCTTCGAGAGAGCCGGGGCCGTTGAATAATCCAGCAATGGTATTGACCGCCCGGTCCGCTTCGGCGCGATCCGCAACCGCCGTATCATCATTGAATCCGTAGTAGTCGCTGTCGCCGACGTCTTGAAACACCAAACCATCGCGTCGCGGCACAAAAGACACGCCCTTGTAGAAAAGCCCATAATTGATATCCGGCTGCGGAATCACTCGCGCCAATTGTCCGCGGACCGGCGTAACGGTTTGATCGCCGAACAATGCGCGTGCGCCATAACCGGTCGCGTTGATCAGAGTTTTTTCCCGCAGCTTGGCGAAATCGTCCGGTGTGTGAAATTCTGCAATTTCGAGTTTCCCGCCATTTGCGCCAAAGTCGCCCATCAACACCCGGGTGTACGCCGTCAGATTGAACATCATGAGCGAAGTGCGCCGCAGGTAACGCGCACCAAGGGAATGGCTGCCGGGAGCGAAGTCGACTCTCTGCGTCATGAGATCGCCGATCAGTTCGCGCTGCAGATCGGCGAATGGCGGGCGGTCCTCCGGGGCACTCCGCCGGCGGCCGGATTCGGCCTCATCCGACACGAAGTAGTTGTCGATGAACTCGACCGGTGTGCCCGGCAGACCGAGGAAGTTTTGGTAGGTTTGAAAAGAGGTGCGGGCCATTTCTTCCCACTGCTGCTTGAACGCGGGAGTTGCATGTTCCTGCAGGCAAATTCTGGAATCCGGGGTCCACAGTCCCGTGGCGAGCGAGGAGCGGACATTGGGCGGCAGCTCTTTTGCATAGATCGTGACTCGAACTCCGAAGCGCTGCAGCAGCAGCGCGGAAGTCAGTCCCAAAGCACCACAACCGATGACGGCGATCTCTCTTTCCCCCGTCGCGATCGCCTTGCGAACCGCGATGCTGCTCGATCCCCATGACAGCGACCAGCCGCTGCCGCCGTGACCGTAGTTGTGAACGACGAGCTTTGAGCCGACCTTTTCGGTATCGAGGCGCGGACCCTGCGCCCGAAATGGACGGGTGCAAACGGTGATGCGGGTAATGCGGTCGGTGCTCGCGCGAACCGGTGCGAGCCGCAACGTCGCGGCATTTGGCGGATGTTTGGCACCCAAGGCGCTGACGCAGCCTTCGAGTCCGCCGAGCAATACGGCAGCCCCTGCTCCGGCCAGTAAATGACGGCGTCCGATCGACCCAGGCATTCACACTTCTCCCCCAGTGAATGGAGTTCGATTGTAAACAGGAATACACCGCGCGTAGCCAAAATTGCGGGCCGGTCACCCCGCCGCATGCTAACGTCGGCCCAAGGCGTTGCCTTAAGGAGTGGAAAAATGCTGGGGACAATCCGTGCGGCGATCCTTGGCGCGCGAACGGCGGCGGCGATCTTGTGTCTCGCGCTGATTGGCGGTGCACAGGCTGCATCCCGCAATGAAAAGGTCTTTCAAGCAGTGGAAGCGAACAGCAGCGTGGCTCTGGACCTGCTCAAAGAGATTGTCAATATCGATTCGGGAACCGGGGATGTCGAAGGCGGCGCTCAAGTTGAATCCGTGCTTGCCGCCCGGTTGACCCAGTTGGGCGCCGCGGTCAGGACGGAACCGGCCGAGGCCCCCGGGCTCCCCGGCAATTTGGTGGCCGTTTTCCATGGAACGGGCAAGGGAAGGATACTCATCATTGCGCACGTCGACACGGTTTTTGGCGCCGGCACCGCGGCCGCCAGGCCTTTCAGCATCGACAAAGATCGCGCCCATGGCCCTGGCGTGGGCGATGAAAAAGCCGGCGTTGTGAATGCGTTTACCGCGCTCAAGATTCTGCATGACTTGGGCTTCAAAAACTTCGCCACCATCACTTTCTTGCTGGACGATAGCGAAGAGCGAGGCTCGCCGGGTTCGACAAAACTGATCAAGCGCCTGGCCCGCGAGCACGATGTGGAATTCAACATGGAGCCCGGCGATCCGCCGGATGCGCTCACCGTTTGGCGCAAAGGCTCCGCCAGCATTCGGATACAAGTCAAAGGCCGCGCCGCTCACGCCGGAATGGCGCCGCAGGATGGACGAAATGCCGCTGTAGAGTTGATGCACCAACTCAACGCGCTGCAAGGCGCGTTTCCGCTTTCGGGTACGGGTGTGACCGTCAACCTCACCGTACTGCGCGCGGGCGAGCGGACAAACATTATCCCGGACCATGCGGAGGCGACCTTGAACGTTCGCTACCGCAAGCCGGAGGAGTTCGACGCGGTACTCGCGAAGGTGGAGGCCGGAACGAACACCACCCAAGTTCCAGACACCACGGTGAGCGTTTCCCACGATCCTGCCTTTCCTCCGCTGACCGAAAACGCGCAGATCGATGCGCTCGCGGCGCGTGCACGGGCAATCTATGCGGAAATCGGCAAAACCATCGAGCTATCGGGCAACGGCGGAGCGTCCGAATCAGCGCTCGCCATGTCGGAAGGAACTCCGGCACTCGACGGATTGGGTTTCGTCGGCGGTGATTTCCACACCGATCATGAATGGATCGACCTGGACAGCATAACGCCGCGGCTGTATTTATTCACTCGTCTGCTCATGGAGAGCGGCGCCAAACCGCGCCCCTAAAGGCCTTCTCGCAGCCCAGAGCAGCGAAAGCGCGCCTGAGTGTCCGGGAAACCCCTACGTCTGTCCGTCAATGCCTACGATTGGATGCGCCAGATTCCGCTGTGACGTCCCCGGCTCCTTCGGCTCTAATATAGCGGTTGCGACCATGGAGTCATCGATATGGGATTCGACCTCGACCGATCGGAAGTAGACAGGCCGGTGGACGCAGATGCGGCCGCGCTGCAGGCCGATGCCCCCGAGCAGCCGGCTGAACAGTCGGTATTCGGCCGCGCGCTTTCGCAAAATCTCATTGCCGAACGTTTTGCCATTGATGCCTACCGCAAAATTGCGGAGCACGGCGACAAGTATGACAAGGCCACACTACGCCTGGTCAAGGTGGCCCTCGCCGTTGAAGAAGAGCATGCCGAGATTCTATCCAGGATTATCGAAAATCTTCGCCATCTGAATGGGGCGCCGGCCGGATAGATACCACGGTCATGTACAGGTCCCCATGCAACGCAGGCAGTTGAGATCCATCCAGATTCGATCGAGGCGGCCTGTGGCCGCGTTATGACGTCCGGGGCCCTCAACACGGCGGAACTGCTGCAGGTCGCCCTCGACGCCGCCGGCATGGGCAGCTGGGAATTGTACCTCTCCACCGGGGCGATCCATCGCACATTGCGGCACGACCAGATGTTCGGCTACACCGAAATACAGCCGTTCTGGGATCTGGAGATGACCCTCGAACACATCATGGACGAGGACCAATCGCTGGTTCGCCAGGCATTCTCAGCGGCGAAGATTGACGGATCAATCGATGTGGAAGCGCGCCTGCGCCGCAGCGCCGGCGGTGAAATCCGCTGGGTCCATCTCAGCGGGCGTACATTCTACGTCGATGGCGCCGCTATGCGCATAGTCGGTGTCATCGCCGACGTGACTCATCGCCGCGCCGTGGAAGAGCGGCTGCGCCTGGCGCAGAAGATCGAGGCACTCGGTCAGCTCACCGGAGGAGTCGCGCACGATTTCAATAATTTGCTGCAAGTGATGTCGAGCGGTTTGCAAGTCGTTGCCCGTCAATCCGATCCTCAGCGCCGCGAGCGGATTTTCACCTCGATGAAACAGGCCGTCGACCGCGGCGGCCGCCTGTGCAGGCAGCTACTGGCATTCTCTCGCCGACAGGCGCTCAAGCCCGTGGCGGTGGACCTTGAGCGCTTGATCGGCGAGATGGGCGAGTTGCTGAATCGCGGCCTTCGAAGCGATGTACAAATCCAAACGGCCTTTGCCGAGGGGCTGTGGGCTGTCGAGGTCGATCCGGGAGAACTTGAACTCGTCATTTTGAATCTGGCATTGAATTCGCGCGATGCCATGCCAAACGGCGGAAGGATAGAAGTGACCGCCCGCAATTGTTCCGCGCTCGCTGATCGCGACCTCAGCGGTGATTTTGTGCGGCTGGACATCGCCGATTCGGGCATCGGCATGTCCCCCGATATTCTTATTCATGCCTTCGAGCCTTTTTTCACCACCAAGGAGGTGGGATCCGGTTCGGGACTTGGGCTCGCTCAAGCCCACGGCTTCGCCACAGCGTCCGGCGGCGTCGTGCGTATCGCCAGTACGCCGGGACGCGGAACAAAGGTATCCCTGTTTCTGCCGCGTACATTGAAAGCGCCGGCCTTCAGTCCTCACCTGATGTCGCAGGCCAGCGATCAGGCGATCAGCTCAGGACAAGTGCTGGTGGTGGAAGACGATGACGAAGTCGCCGCATTGACCGTGGAAATGATCAACCAGCTCGGCTATGACACGACCCGGGTCGCCAGCGCCGAGGCAGCTCTCGGAGCTCTTGCCGATCGCCGCTCGGTCGACATCGTGTTCTCCGATATCATGATGCCGGGCCGCATGGACGGAGTAGAATTGGCACAGGAGATTCGGCGCCGGCGCCCGAATCTGCCGGTGCTGCTCACCAGCGGCTACGCCGAGGGAGCCCGACGCAACGCGGCAGCCCAAGAAATCAAAATTATTCCCAAGCCGTACCGGATTGATGAATTACGCGACGCCTTGGCGGCCGTAAGGCAAGATGCTCGGGAGTCCCTTCGAGAGCACTAAATGCCGGTGATCGTTTGTCCGTCGTGTGACTTGGCACACCGTGCCGGTCCGGAGCGTGCGTCTGAACGCACCCGATGTGCTCGTTGCCAAGCGTCACTGCAACGCCCCGAAAACGGCAGCATCGACACGGCGATAGCCTTGAGTATTGCGGCGCTCGTGCTATTTCTGCTCAGCAATGCCTACCCCCTCGTTGCGATCGAAACAAATGGCTCGACCAGGAGTGCCACCTTGATCGGCGCCGCCCTGGGTTTTTATCGTCAGGACCATGCCGGCCTTGCCGCACTGGTGTTCATCACCACCGTGGTGGGTCCGTTCCTGCAAATCGCGGGCTTGTTGTACCTTTTGATCCCGTTGCGGCGCAAGCGGCAGGCGCCGGGCCAGAACGCGGTGTTTCGCTTGCTCGCGCTGGTTCGGCCATGGACGTTCATCGAGGTATTCATGCTGGGGGCGGTGGTGGCGCTGGTCCGAGTGGCTGCCTACGCCCGGGTGCTCCCCGGTGTGGCGTTATGGTCTTGCGCATTGCTCATGCTGACGCTTGCCGCGCTGACCAGCCGCACCTCGCCGGGGCAGTTTTGGCGCTGGGTCGAGGGGAGCGAGGCATGAACCTGCCCGCGACCGGCCGCAGCCTAGGCCTGCTCGTTTGCCTCCAATGTCACGCAACGGTGCGCGCACTGCAAGTGCCTCATCCTAGATGTCCGCGATGCCGTGCACATCTTTTCCAACGTAAGCGCCACAGCCTGGCGCTGACCGCCGCGCTGCTCCTGTGTGCGGCTATTCTGTATGTGCCGGCCAACCTGCTTCCGGTGATGTACACAGACACGATATTCGATGAGGAGAGGGATACGATCATGAGTGGCGTGCTCGTGTTGCTGCATTCCGGATCCTGGCCCATTGCGGTGTTGGTGTTCATTGCCAGCATCGTCGTGCCGCTGTTGAAGATCGTTTCGCTCAGCGTGGTACTCTTTTCCGCTTGGCGCCGCTCGCCACGATACCGAACACAACGCAGCGAGCTATTTCGGATGGTCGAATTCATAGGACGTTGGTCGATGCTCGATGTCTATGCCATTTCCCTGCTGGTCGCCCTGGTTCAAATCAGATCCCTGGCATTCGTCGCCGTCGGCTGGGGTGCGCTGGCCTTTGCTGCCGTCGTCGTCTTGACCCAGTTCGCAGCACGCACGTTCGACGAGCGGTTGCTGTGGGAAGCGCCGCCGTGAGCGAAGCGCCGCATTCGAGTCTCGATGACCTCCCCGCGGCGGTGCCCGCGCGCACTCTGTGGGGTCGCCTGCAGCTGGTATGGATTCTTCCTGCAGTCGTGGTCCTGGCCGGCGCCTTCGTGGTCATTCGCGAGAAGTTGCAGCAGGGCACGTCGATTGAAATTCGCTTCGCCAACGCAGAAGGGTTGGAGACGAACAAGACCAAGATTCGCTACAAAGATGTGGAGATCGGCGAGGTCGCGGCCATTCGAGTAAGCGATGATCGCAAAGAAGTCGTTGTGACCGCCGACATTCACCGCAATGCGAGCTCGTACCTGGTCGACGATACCCGTTTTTGGGTGGTGCGGCCGCGGGTGTCCGGGGCCGGCGTGTCGGGCTTGGCCACGTTGGTGTCGGGTGCTTACATCAGCGTGGATGTGGGCCATTCAGCGGTGAGCCGCGACCACTTCGTCGGAGTCGAAATTCCTCCCATCGTGACCGCGGATCTGCCGGGGCGAGAATTCATTCTGCATGCAGACGACTTGGGATCCTTGGACATAGGCTCCGCGGTCTTCTACCGGCACATCACGGCCGGTCAGGTGGTCGGCTATGCCTTGGACCCGGGCGGCACGGGCGTGACCATCAAAGTGTTCATCAACCCGCCGTTCGACGCCTACGTCACCGGCGCCACACGGTTTTGGCAAGCGAGCGGCATAGACATGTCGGTTAACGCAGACGGCGTGAAGCTGCGCACCGAATCCATCGCGTCGATTCTGGAAGGCGGCGTGGCATTTGGCACGCAGCCGAGCGCAACGCCGGCGCCGGTCGCGGTGGATACCGCATTCAGGCTCTACGAGGATCAGGACCGAGCGATGCGGCCCACCGAAACCGAAATTCGCGCATTCGTCATGTACTTCGGCGGCACGTTGCGGGGTCTATCGGCGGGGGCGCCCGTGGACTTGCACGGAATCACCGTGGGCGAGGTAAAAAGCGTCGATGTCGAGTACGACCCGCGCGCGGGCTCGCTCGCCTTTCCGGTCGTGGTGGACCTGTATCCGCAGAGGCTGCGCGGGCGCATGCAGCACGCCGGCGAGGCGAGCAGCCGCATTTTGATCGACAGTCTGGTTGCCCACGGTCTGCGTGCCGAACTGAAGACCGGCAATTTGTTGACGGGCCAGAAGTTTGTGGCCCTCGATATGTACCGGGATGCCCCGAAGGACCGGGTTGGCTGGATGCAGCAGCCTGCGATATTTCCGACCATCTCGGGCGGTCTCGAGGATATCCAGGATTCGGTCGGAGTCATCGCGAAGAAGCTCAGTAAAGTACCTTTTGATCAGCTTTCCGCACGCCTCATGAATGCCATGGCTTCGCTCGATCAGACATTGAAGAGTGCGGATCATCTCCTGCAAAATGTTGATGGCAACCTTGCGCCGCAAGTCCAATCCACTTTGGCCGAAGCTCAGGCAGCGCTCAAGAACGCCAAGGAACTGCTGGGTCAAGACGCTCCGCTCGAGAACGACCTCGGCTCGACGTTGTTGCAGGTTTCCCGAGCCGCAAAGTCGATCAGCGCTCTGGTCGATTATCTCGAGCGCCATCCTGAATCCCTGTTGCGCGGCAAACCCGCAGGTGCCCAATGAAATCGCTGCCGCTCCTCGTCTGCGTTCTGATCCTGGCCGGCGGCTGTGCCGCTCGGCAACGCGATCATTTCTACGTGCTGGACGCCCGGCCTGCGGGTGCGAGGGAATCGCGATCGCAGTTCGACCGGCAGATTGTCTTGAGCGTTACCGTGCCCTCACTCGTCGATCGCGGAGAAATGGTTCTGGCGACGGAGAGCGGCGTGACGGTGTTGGAGCATGAACGCTGGGCCGCGCCGCTCGCCGACCTGGTGACGGCAACCTTGAGCCGGGATATTGAACGTCGCCGCGCCGATGTCGTGGTACTTCCGAAGAGCGCAGACCAGGCGGGCATCCCCCTGACTAGAATCGTGCTCGAGATCGATCAAGTGGCAGCGCGTCTCGGCGATCAAGTCAGCATCGAGACACACTGGCGCGTGACTGATGCGCGAACCGGCAAGGTGTCGATCGGCCGCGACGCATTGTCAAGTTCGCAGCGGCCCCACAATTATGCGGACGTCGCGTCCGCACTCAGCGACTGCATCGCGCTCCTGGCAGACCGCTTGGTCCGGGAAGTCCCCGCCCCATGATGACCATACGGGGTGCGCGCGAGCGGGCGCTTCGATTGCCGAAGCGCCCGCATATCCACATTGGTCAATCTCGCGTCGTCCGTTACGGCTGGACCGCGATGTCGTTGTGAACGGAATTGACGCCTTCGGTGTTCTTGGCAATCATCGCGGCTAAATCGCTGGCATCCTGAGTCGGTGCCCGGCCGCTCAACCAAACCACGCCATTTTCATCGGTATCGACTTTGATTCGCGTCAGCGTCGACAGATGCTTTGCTGCCAACTTCGCCTTCACCTTGGTCGTGATCGCCGAATCCTTGATAACGTGATGCGATTCCGTGGCGCTGCTCTCATCGGCCATCGCCAACGGCGCGCACGCTACGCCGAGCGCAACCATGCTGCATAAAATAATGTGTTTCTTCATCGTTCCTCCTGCAAGGTTTTACGTAGCCTGTCGGCTATGCATCTTCTCGAGCTTATCGTGATGGTTAACCGTCGGTTTATCTGTAGGCGGGGAAAGTGACCCCGTGACGGCCATATCCCACACCGGCCGTTTGCCGAGAATCAAGCCTTTGGCGGGCCGCTCGATCGTACTTCTCGTAGCGGCATCGTCCTTCACTTCTTGATTTTTTCTAAATGTCTCTCCCGCACTTCATTCGGATTGGTCGGATCGTCCGGGTCATTGTCGAATCCGCCGGGCTTCGACACGGTATCCGCCTTAGCCTCCTCTTCTGCGTGGCGCTCGTCCTTGGATTTGCCTTTGTCGACAATGGGACGGGGCGATTCGGACGTTGCAGTCGACAGCAGCGCATTGAGCAAGTGCAGCCCCTCAGGATCGGTTTTAGCGACCGGCGTGGATCGTTTGTTTCCCGCACCGTTCACGAAAGCAAGCGAAGCATGCATGCTGGCACCTCCATTTTTGATGGGCGCGATCAGCTTGGCGCTCCGGCTGCCCGTTTGGAATAGGGGCCTGCCGAATCGCATGCAGGACGATTCTGACCTCGCATGCATAGCGGCGGCTGGAAAAACGCGCCGTGCTACCATCTGCGCAGGCCGCGGAGAAATAGGATGAAATATCGCCCGCTGGGCAGCAGTAAACTTGTCGTATCCGAAATCGCGTTTGGCTCGTGGCTCAATCTTTCGGAGGGCGCGGCAAAGGACATTGCCATCGCCTGTGTCCACCGTGCGCTCGATCGTGGAATTACCCTCATCGACACCGCGAATGTTTATGGCCGCGGAGCGGCCGAACGCGTGCTGGGCGAAGCCTTGTCGGGCATCCCGCGCGACCGCTACGTACTGGCCACCAAGCTGTACTTCCCCATGAGCAGCACGGACAAGGGACTCTCGCGCGCCCAAATTTTCAAGCAGCTCGATGCCTCGTTGCTTCGCTTGAGAGTGGACTACGTCGATCTTTATCAATGCCATCGCTATGATGCAGACACGCCTCTGGACGAAACCATGCAGGCGTTGAGCGACGTGGTGAGGGCGGGCAAGGTTCGCTATCTGGGATTTTCGGAATGGCCAGTGGAGCGCGTCAAAGCCGCGCTCGCCATCCCCGGCGTCGAGAAATTTGTTTCCAGCCAACCTCAATATTCGCTGCTGCACCGCGGCCCTGAGGACGCCCTGATACCGCTATGTTCAAGCAACGGAATATCGCAGATTGTCTGGTCGCCGCTGGCGCAGGGAGTGCTCACGGGAAAGTATGCCTCCGGCGCCAAGCTGCCCGCGGACAGCCGCGCGGCTAACGACGCGATCAATGGCTTTTTAAACCAAGCGTGGCTCGAACCCGCCGTGCTCGAGGCAGTGCAGTCGCTTCGGCCGCTCGCCGCGGAGGCAGGACTGACGCTCACTCAATTTGCCTTGGCGTGGGTATTGCGGCAACCGAATTTGGCCTCCGCGATCATTGGCGCTTCACGCCCGGATCAAATCGACGAGAACGCCGCCGCGTCGGGGCACAACGTACCTGCGGAATTGTTTCATCGAGCCGAGGCGATCATGGCGCGGGCCGGCGCAGAGGATCACCCGTAATTTGAAAGAAAAGGCCATGCGCGTGTGTAAAACGGCGCATGGCCGTTTGCTCAGCGATCCTGCTTGGAATCCTTGTTCAAATCGTTCTTGACGTCACCGTACTTCGCTTGCGCTGCGCCGGCCGTTTTATTGACCGCGCCTTTCACTTGCTGCGTGGTGCTGCCGACCGCTTTGCCGGCGACTTCCTGAATCTTGCCCGCCGCTTCCTTGGCCCGGCCCTCAACTTGATCTTTGTTAATGCCCATGACCTACCTCCTCCGCATATCGCCGGCAAACGGCCGACACGTTCTTGTGCAATCGATGTTACGCGGCGCCGTTTGCATCGCTGTAGGATTGCGAAGTGATGCTTCGTCGGAAATTTTCTCAATGGGTAATTCCGCCTCATGGCAGCGTCAGCGCCCGTACAGTCCGTTGCCTCGAATTGCAGTAACATAGGCGCACCGCCGCATCATAAAGGGATGACCATGCTATCTCGACGAGCTTTTCTACAAAGCGCTGCCGCCGCGTCTTTGGCCGCAGGCACGACGTACGCGGGAAGTTCGCCGCAACCCCTCAAGTCCATGACCGGCGGGGCCAAGCCGATTGCTGTCGAGGAGCGGCGTGAGCGTATCGCCAGAGTCCAGACACTGATGGCGCAACGGAAGATCGCCGCCCTGTTGGTGGAGCCGGGTTCCAGCCTGGATTACTTCACGGGGATCCGCTGGCATCGCTCCGAGCGAACGACGCTTGCGATCATCCCGGCGAGCGGCCAGGTCCTGGTCGTAACCCCGGCCTTCGAGGAGCCATCGGTGCGCGAGACGCTGCAGATCGGCGGCGAGGTGAGGCCGTGGGATGAACACGAAAGCCCATTCGCCAAGATTGTTCAAGGCCTGAAAGACCGAGGCATCGATTCCGGGCAGCTCGCCGCTGAATCGACGATGCGCTTCTTCATTGTGTCCGGGATCCGTCAAGCCTCGGACGTGTACGAGATCATCCCTGCCGATCCTCTGGTGCGAGCATGCAGGCTCATCAAGTCTCCCGCGGAACTGGCACTGCTGCAATTGGCTAACGATGTGACCATCGAAGCACTCCGCCGCGTCCACGCGCAAATCGCTCGAGGCATGAGCGCGGCGGATATCTCGTCTCTGATGGACCGTACGACGCTTGCTCTCGGCGGTGCGCCGGAATTTTCCATGGTTCTGCTGAATGAGGCGTCGGCTTTTCCTCATGGCTCGGTCAAGCCGCAAAAGGTCCGTGAAGGGTCGGTGATTCTCATGGATTGCGGTTGTGCGCTGCATGGCTACCAATCCGACATCTCGCGCACCTGGGTGTTCGGCGCGGCAAGTCCCCGACAACGCAAGGTGTGGAATACCGTGAAGCGCGGCCAGGAAATCGCCTTGGAAACGGCGAAGATCGATGCGCCGGTGGGCAGCATCGATGATGCCGTTCGCAAGTACTATGAAACTGAAGGGTGGGGTCCCGGTTATCGGTTGCCCGGGCTTTCACACCGCACGGGCCACGGCATCGGTTTGGACGTGCACGAACCTCCGTACCTGGTGCACGGCGATGCAACGCCGCTGCAGGCGGGAATGTGCTTTTCGGATGAGCCCGGAATCTATATCCCGGGTGAGTTCGGCATTCGACTGGAGGACTGTTGGTACATGACCGTATCCGGGCCGAAGCCGTTCACCCCCCTGGCAAAATCGTTGGACAACCCGATCTAGACCGGCCCGCTGCGTGATCGCGCTCCTGTCGCTGGGTGTTTGGGCCTACCTGTTCTTCGGTCACGGCGGATTCTGGCGGTCCCGCCCGCAATTGCTGCCCGCCACCCCCGCGGAGTTTCCGGACATCGACATCATCGTTCCCGCCCGCGATGAGGGCGAGAGCATCGGCGCAGTCGTAGCCTCGTTGCTTGCCCAAGACTATGCGGGTCACTTCCGCGTGATCTTGGTCGACGACAACTCAACCGACGAAACCGCCGCATTGGCAGGTGCGGCACCCAACCTGCAGGTAATCCGTTTGCGCACCAAGCCGTCCGGTTGGTCGGGAAAGTTGTGGGCGCTCAATGAGGGGGTCGCGGCGAGCCGCGCACCCGTGTTGTTGCTTACGGACGCCGATATCGTGCACGAGCGCGGGCATCTATCATCCTTGTTGGCGCGGTTGTTGGAGGCTCGTCTCGACCTCGTCAGCGAAATGGTGCGTCTGAACTGCACCAGTTTCGCGGAGCGCGCGCTGGTGCCGGCATTCGTCTATTTTTTCCAAATGCTCTATCCATTTGCCCGAGTGAATGATCCGCGATCGGCGGTGGCCGCGGCCGCCGGCGGTACCATGTTGATCCGCCGCGAAGCGCTTGAGCGGATCGGTGGGGTGGAATCGATCAAGGACTCGCTTATCGATGATGTGGCACTGGCAAGGGCGGTAAAGAGAGGCGGAGCTATTTTTCTCGGCCATTCGGGCCTCGCGACATCCGTAAGGCGCTATCCGGCTTTCGTCGACCTGTGGCGCATGATTTCGCGGACGGCGTTCACTCAGCTGCGTTATTCGGCGTGGCTTCTGGGACTCACCATCGCCGGCTTGACCGTGGTCTGGCTCGTGCCGCCGTTGGAGCTCGCCTTCGGCAATGGTTGGCATCGAGCCTGTGGATTGGCCGCATGCTCCCTCGCTGCATTCAGCTATGTACCCACCTTGGCGCGATACCAGCGCAGCAAGGCATGGGCGTTTGCGCTGCCGTTGATCGCGCTGTTCTACATGGCAGCGACCGCGGCCTCCGCGGTAAATCATTGGCGGGGAAAAGGCGCGAACTGGAAGAATCGCGCCTATCAGTAGCCCTTCGCGGCTGCAGGCTAGTACTTTCTGCTGACGCTGAGGGCCTTATTGGCTTCCACGACGGTGACGGCGGTCATGTTCACCAGCCGGCGCACCGTCGCCGCGGGGGTAAGGATATGAACCGACGCCGCGCAACCCAGCAGGATCGGACCGACGGCCACGTTATGGCCGGCAGCCGACTTCAGCAGGTTGTAAGCAATACTGGCGCTGTCAAGGTTGGGGCACACCAATAAATTCGCGGTGCCAAACAGCGTGCTCGTCGCCAGTATCGCGTGACGCGCAGCCGCATCGAGCGCGCAGTCCCCGTGCATCTCTCCATCCACCTCGAGCTCCGGCATGCGCGTTCTCAGCAAGCCTAAGGTGGCGCGCATCTTCAGCGCCGAGGGGGCGTTGCTGGATCCGAAATTGGAATGCGAGAGTAACGCGACCTTGGGCACCAGACCGAATGCGGATAACTGGTCTGCCGCGAGTTGCGTCAATTCGGCAAGTTGTTCGGCTGTCGGGTCGAGATTGACGTGCGTGTCGACGATGAATACTTGGCGACCGGGGAGTATGAGTCCGGTCATCGTACCGTACACGGTGGCTCCTGCACGGTGTCCGATCACTTGATCGATGTAATGCAGGTGCCGCGCGGTGGTGCTGATGGTTCCGCAAATCATTCCGTCGGCTTCGCCTTTTTTCAACAGCATCGCGCCTATCAACGTGGTGCGCCGGCGCAATTCCAATCGGGCGTATTGCGCCGTCACACCGTCGCGCTCAGTCAGCGCGTGATACGCCCGCCAATACTCCCGAAAGCGCTCATCCTGCTCCGGATTGACCACGCTTAGGTTCTCGCCGATGCGCAGCCGCAGACCATGGCGCTTCAGCCCGCGCTCAATGACCGCCGGGCGCCCCACCAATATCGGCGTCGCCAGCTTTTCGTCCACCACTATCTGAACGGCGCGAAGCACCCGCTCATCCTCACCCTCGGCGAACACAATGCGGCTGCGCTGGGGCGATACCTTGCGAGCCGCCACGAAAATCGGCTGCATCAGCGTGCCGCTGTGGTAGACAAATTGCAGTAGCCGCTGTCCGTAGGCCTCCATGTCCAGGATGGGGCGGGTCGCCACGCCTGATTCCATGGCGGCCTTTGCGACCGCCGGAGCAATTTTGACGATCAACCGAGGATCAAATGGCTTCGGGATCAGGTATTCCGGGCCAAAGGCCAAATCCTCAATGCCGCCATAGGCGGCTGCGACGATATCGCTTTGCTCCTGGCGCGCGAGCTCCGCAATTGCATGCACGGTGGCGATTTCCATCTGCCGTGTAATGGTCGTTGCCCCCACATCGAGCGCGCCGCGGAAGATGAAAGGAAAACACAGCACGTTGTTGACCTGGTTGGGGTAGTCGCTGCGGCCTGTGGCAATCACCGCGTCGTCGCGCACCGCCCTGGCCTCTTCCGGCAGGATTTCCGGTGTCGGATTCGCGAGCGCCAAAATGAGGGGCCTGGCCGCCATCATCTTGACCATTTCCTGGGTCAGCACGCCGCCGGCGCTCAAGCCCAAGAAAATATCCGCGCCGCCGATGACTTCAATCAACGTGCGGGCGCTGGTAGCCTGCGCAAAGCGCGCCTTCTCCGGGTCCATCAGCTCGCGCCGGCCCTCGTAGACAACGCCCGCAAGATCAGTCACCCAGACGTTTTCGCGCGTGAGGCCCAAGTCCAACAATAGATCCACGCAAGCGAGTGCCGCCGCGCCGGCGCCGCTGACGACCATTTTCACTTCGGCAATATTCTTTGCCACCACCTGCAGGCCGTTGAGGCACGCCGCGCCGACAATGATTGCGGTTCCATGCTGATCATCATGGAACACCGGAATTTTCATGCGCCGCCGCAGCTCGCGCTCGACGATGAAGCATTCCGGAGCCTTGATGTCCTCCAGATTGATGGCGCCGAAGGTGGGCTCCAGGGCGGCAATCATCTCGATCAATTTCTGCGGATCCCGCTGTTCGATTTCGATGTCGAACACATCAATTCCCGCAAATTTCTTGAACAATACCGCTTTGCCTTCCATCACGGGCTTGGCTGCCAACGGGCCGATGGCGCCCAGGCCCAGCACCGCGGTGCCATTGCTGATGACGCCCACCAGATTGCCTCGGGCGGTGAAACGAAAGACATTCAATGGGTCTTCGACAATCGCTTCACAGGCGGCGGCAACCCCGGGCGAATACGCCAGGGCCAAATCGCTTTGATTCAGCAATTGTTTGGTTGCGGTGACCGACAATTTCCCCGGAGTCGGGAACTCGTGATAATCGAGCGCTTGTTTCTTGAGCGCTTCCTTGATTTCGTCTCTCTTCATAGATAGCGTTGCACTACATGGATGGCACGGGAACGCGCCATTATAGCCGCTATGCGTAGGAATCGTCCTGGGGACGGGTATCGCGGTTGTGTCGATGCCGCCTAGTACTGCCGGCGCCGAGCTTGCGCCAGCGGATGGATCTCGATCACGTTGGTACGCTGCGGGGAACCCCGAGAAGAAATACCGTGTTCATTCGCGGCAACGCGGGAATCGCCCAAGTTGAAATAGTATTCAAGATGCTCATGTCTGCGCACGAATAGAAACAGATTACCCCGCACGGACAAGTGATTGAGCATGAGAAACATATAACGTTTTGTCGTCACGACGGTCTGTCATCCAGGTTTGGAAGCTTGTGTAGGATAGCCGGACGCCGCCGTGCCCCTCCCCCTCTGCCTTCGTGGCGCAGAAATGCCAGTACCAAGGTTTCGGCCTTGCGGGCGGAAGCCGCACCGAGCTTGCCATCGATGACTTCGTGAATGCTTCCCGAGCGCCAACTGTCGAAGATGGCCGGGTTGATATACGACTTTCGGCAGACTGCAGGTGTGTTGCGCAGTTCAGCCGCTACTTCCTTTACCACATCGGCAATCTTCTTTTTGTAGGCATGCTCGCTCGGGACTTCCGGCAACGGCGTCCGTGCGAGCAGGGTGATTGCGTGCAAAGTGGCGCCCCAAGTCCGAAAGTCCTTGGCGGTAAAGTCATTCCCCATCGCTTCTCGCAGATAGTCGTTGACCTGCCCCGAATCGATGGGACAGCGCTGTCCATCGTCATTGATATATTGGAACAAGTGCTGACCCGGTATTTCCTGGCAGCGGCGCACGATTCTGGCTATGCGTTTGTCATCGATGAGAATTTCATGCTGCACGCCGCCCTTGCCGCGGAAATTCAAGACGGCGCGGCCGTCGCGTATGAAGCTGACGTGACGGTTGCGAAGCGTCGTGAGGCCAAAGCTCTTGTTGTCGCGCGCATACTCCGTATTGCCGACGCGAACGCGAGTGGCATCCAGCAAACTGACCACGACGGCCAGCACCTTCTCGCGCGGCAGCCCCGGCAACCCCAAGTCCCGCTTGAGAACGCGCCGCAGCTTGGACAGTTGTTCTCCAAAGGAAACCATTCTTTCGAACTTCGCGCTGTCGCGCAGTTCGCGCCACTCTGTGTGATAGCGGTATTGCTTGCGCCCGCGTGCATCCCGGCCGGTTGCCTGCAAATGGCCCCGCGGTTTCATCGTGATCCACACGTCGCGATATGCCGGGGGAATCGCAAGGCGCGCAATGCGCCTCAGAACCTTCTCGGCCGCGAGACGGCGATTCTCGGGTGTCAAGTAGCGGAAACCCCGGCCGGCGCGCAAGCGCCTTATGCCGGGTTCGGTATCGGACACGTAAACCAGCCCGGCCTCAATGGCCATCTGCGCAGCTTCAGCCGCGCTGCCGATTGGCTTGTCAGTCTCCAATGCCGTTTTCAGCGTCATAGCGAATGGCTTTTAGCAGGTCATCTCAGCCGAAACCATGGACGAACGCTGACGATGCGTAGGACAGCTCACTTGACTGCGCGATTTGCGACGCAGTTCATGGTCGAAGTGCCGCATGGATAACTTGTTAAATTTACATAACGTTTTTGTTTTCCACGCACATCACTTCGGTCCGCTCTCCGCTTTTCCTACGCCGTTCGCCGGCACCGGCAGCGACACTGCCGACCGCGCGGTCGCACCTGAAAGCCATCATCGCGATCGCAACCGACTTGGGAATCGGCGTGTAACAGGGAGGTTTTTGGCGCACAATCCGTCGGGCATGACGGTGCCGCTGCTCGATACATTACGCCCTTCAAGTCCACTGTGTTGATCAACAGCGCCCGGGCATTCTACGAACGTACCACGGCCCTGCGTGAAAATCGCACGACGAGCTACGTCTTCGGACTTGCAACCATTGCCCTGGCGCTGCTCGCACGATTTGTCCTGGCTCGCCAGCTCGTGGGCTTTCCCTTTCTCGTGTTCTTCCCGGCCATCTTCCTAACCAGCTTCATTTGCGGATGGCGGGCCGGCGCCGTGGCGGCTGTTTTCGGCGGCTTCGCCGCCCGCTACTTTTTTATCGGCGATTCCTTCGTGCCGATTCGAGTCGCGGTTACATCGACTTGGGCGGGTTATGCGCTCTACGGGTTTGCCGTCGTCATTGTGCTCTTCCTGGTCAGCTCCATGCATGTGGCATTTCGTGATTTCGCCGAAAGCGAAGATAAGCGGAAACGATTGAACGAGGAATTGGAATCCCGGGTTCACGAGCGCACTCTCGCGCTCGAGGACGCCAATCAACGCCTGCGCGACGAGGCTGCCTCGCTGGCGGCTGCAGAGGCACGAATTCTACAAATGCAGAAAATGGAGGCCGTCGGCCAATTGACCGGCGGCATTGCGCACGATTTCAACAACATGCTGGCGGTTATCGTCGGCTCATTGGATATTGCCAGGCGGCAATTGCATGTTGATCCGGCCAAATCCGAGCGCTTCATTGCAAACGCCTTGGACGGTGCGCAGCGCGGGGCGCAACTGACCTCGCGGCTGCTGGCGTTTTCCCGTCAGCAGCCGCTCGATCCACGGCCGCTCGATGCAAATAAACTCGTGCGCGAGACCTCGGAACTGCTGCGCCGTTCGCTTGGCGAGAACATTCACTTGGAGACCGTGCTCGCCGATGACTTGTGGAGAATATTCGCGGACGCGCCGCAGTTGGAAAGCGCGCTGGTCAATCTGTGCGTCAACAGCCGCGATGCCATGCCGGATGGGGGAAATCTCACGCTGCGGACGGCGAATGTTCATCTCGACAACTCCGATGGCCGTGGCGGTATCGAAGGGCATTCAGGTGACCACGTTGCGATTGTTGTTCACGACACGGGCTGCGGAATGTCCCCGGAAGTGCTTGCGCGTGCCTTTGATCCTTTCTATACAACCAAGGCGCCCGGCCAGGGTACCGGACTCGGCCTCTCACAGGCATATGGTTTCGTCAGTCAATCGGGCGGTCGCATCAGCATCGATTCGCAGCCTGGAACGGGCACGACGGTCAGCATCCATCTGCTGCGATACGTGGGATCCGAACAAAGCGAAGCGGCTCCTTCCGCCAAGATTTCTCCGCTTACGCCTGGCAACAAGGAAGTAATCCTGGTCGTTGAGGACGAGGATCGCGTGCGCACAATGACGGTCGAAGCGCTGCGCGATCTTGGCTATAGCGTGATTTCAGCTGCCGGACCGCAACAGGCGCTCGATGAGCTCAACTCCATCCTGCATTTGCACCTGCTGGTCACCGACGTCGTGATGCCGGGCATGAATGGTCCTGCGTTGGCGGAACACATCAAGGCTCTGCGGCCGTCCATGAAAGTGCTGTATACCACGGGCTATGCTCGAAATGCCGTGCTGAGCGACGGTATGTTCGACCGAGAAGTGGGCATTTTGCAGAAGCCATTCACCATCGATCAATTGACGCTCAAAGTTCGACAAGCACTCGGTGGTCAATGAGGATGCGCCCGGCGGGCGAAGCTCATGACTTCTTCGGCCATGAGTTCGAGAATTTGTCCGACTCTCGGCACCAGACAGATCCCCTCTTCGTCGAATACCGTCTCTGCGGAGTTGATTGCGGCGCCCAAGGGGGTGGGCCAGCCGCGCAACGCATGCACGATGTCGCGCAGCGCGCCTAAGGTGTTGACGGCACCCGGCCATCCGCCCGCCGTGGCGATACAGCCGACGGCGCGTCCGCTGAAATAGGGCCGCGCATCGGTGCGTAGATCTTCCGCGTAGTCCAGCGCATTCTTGACCAATCCTGAGATGCTGCCGTGGTATCCCGGCGAGCCGATAATAATACCGTCGGCCCGCGCAAGCTCGGCCACCAAAAAACGCGCGCCATCGCCCCTCTCGAGATTTTCCGGCTGATACAGCGGCAACTGCAGCAGCGGACCGCTGATCAACTTGGTGCGCGCCCCGGCGCGCTGTGCGCTTGACAGCACATGACGCATGGCCCACTCGGTCGAAGAATTGGGACGCAGAGTTCCGCCGACGGCGACAATGTAGGGTGAAGTCACAGGATCAATGCTACACGGTATCTGCCATTGGATCAGTGCGCTGCGGGCGCCGCCCGCGCACCGAAAGGAGGTTTCGCGAACCAAACGAAAGGGATCAATATTAGATACAACAGCCCCAACATGTTGAACACGTCATTGACGCCCAAGGTCGATGCCTGGCTGGATATGACTTGATTTACATATTGAGAAGCGCCGACGCCGCTGATTCCGTGAGCGCTGAGCTGCGCTTGGTACTGAGCCCACGCCTGGGAGGAGTTGTTGATGTGTTCGGTCAGGACGGCGTGATGGTAATCGCTGCGCCGATTCCATATCCATACCGTGATGGCGGTCGCAAAACTGCCGGACATGGTGCGCACAAAATTGCTGACCCCCGAAGCCGAAGCCAACTCGTTCGGGGCGACACCGGACATGAGGATTTGATTCAAGGGCAGGAAGAAAAACGCCATGCCCAATCCTTGCAGGAACCGCGGCGTGGCGAATTGAATGAAGCTGGCACTCTCATTCAACGTCGCGGTCCAAAAGACAGAAAAACCGAAAACGCAAAACGCGAAGCTGGCCGCGAGCCGCAGATTCATGCGCATCATATTGCGGCCCACGATGGGGGCCACGATGAGCCCCAACAATCCAACCGGAGCAACCGCGAATCCCGCCCAAGTGGCCGTGTAGCCCACCGTGGTTTGCAGCCACAGCGGAAATATGATGTTCACGCCGGAAAATGCAAAAAACGCCATCCCCACCGTCAAGGTGCCGACGCGAAAATTACGCCGGCCAAACAGCCGCAAATCCACGACCGGATGCTTGTCGGTGAGTTCCCAGGGAATGAAGAATGAGATTGCGATGATCGACGTGACGGCGGCGGCCAGAATAATGGGGGAATTGAACCAGTCCTTCTCATTGCCGTTGTCCAGCATGAATTGCAGGCTGCCCACGCCGATGATGAGAAGTACCAGACCCACGGCGTCGATCGGCAATTTGGTGGTCTTCGATTCGCGGTGCCGTAGTATCGACCAGCTTGCCGCCGCAGAGAACGCACCGACCGGCAGGTTGATATAAAACAGCCACGGCCAGGAAAAATTGTCAGTAATCCATCCGCCGATGATGGGACCGAAAATCGGGGCAATCATGATTACCATGGACCACAATCCCAGCGCCATGCCGCGCCGCTCAATCGGATAGTTGCGCAACAATATCGCCTGCGCAACGGACATCATAGGGCCTGAGACCAACCCTTGGATGAGGCGTGCGCCGACCAGCATGGGAAGGCTGGTCGCAAGGCCGCAGATGGCTGAAAGAATCATGAACAGCAATATGGAGGTGACGAAGGTTCTCACCTCGCCGAAGCGTCGCGCGATCCATCCTGAGAGGGGCTGCATGACGGCGGCCGCGAGCATGTAGGAGCTGACGGCCCAGGTGCCTTCCGATGTGGTGACGCCCAGGCTCCCGGAAATCGAAGGCACGGAGACATTGACGATGGTCATGTCAAGAATCTCCATGAACGAGGCGGTCGCAATGGCGACGGTCAGAAAAAACAGCTTGCCGCCGTGCAAGGGAGGGTATTCGCCTGCCATGGCCGGCTGCGCGGATTCAGCCATTGACGATGCTACCCAAGAGCCCGTCTAGTGATCGATGCCGAGATTTCGGCGCACGACCGCATCGGCCTCGGCATTGGCCTTGTCCAAGTCCTGCGTATAGACCTGTGTATCGCCCACCGGCTCATCGTTTGCCTCGGGCGCCAATACCGGTCCGTCGCGGGATGTTGTGTCCACGGTGACGGTGGCGGAAAGGCCGACACGCAGGGGAGATTTGATCAGATCGTTGTCATCGATCCGAACACGCACCGGCACGCGTTGCACCACTTTGATCCAATTGCCCGAGGCGTTTTGCGGCGGCAGCAATGAAAATGCCGCACCGGTTCCGGCGGACATCCCCTGTACGCGGCCGTGAAAAATAAAAGAGCCCCCGTACAGGTCGCTGCGCACCTCGACATTCTGGCCGATCCTCAAGTTTCGCAGCTGCACTTCCTTGAAATTCGCGTCCACCCACAGCGAATGCAGCGGAATCACCGTCATCAGCGCTTCGCCCGCCTGAATGTGCTGCCCCAGCTGCACGCTGCGCTCGGCGACATAGCCGGACACGGGTGCAACGACGGCATTGCGCTGCGCGGCGATCCACGCGTCGCGAAACGCATCCTTTGCCTGCAGCACAGTGGGGTTGGTTTCCACCGGCGTGCCATCGACCAGCGCGTGCGCCGACGACGATTGGCGCTCGGCCTGGATCAAGGCAGCCCGCGCCATTTGCACGCTCTCTTGCGCATGGCGAACCTCTTCTCCGGCAATGGCATGTTCGGCGAGCAGCGGTTGCCTCTTTTCCAGATCGATTTGCGCCCGGGCCAACTCCAGCTTGCGGGATTCAATCTCCGAATCGTATTGCCCCGCGGTCGCTTTCTGCTGCCGCACCTGCCGCACCGTTTGTGCCAAAGCGCTCCCCGCGCGGCTCAAGGCGGTTTGTGCATCGATCGGATCCAGCTTGACGAGAACCTGGCCTGCCTTGACGAGCTGTGTGTCGTCCTTCAGAACCGCAACAACGGTGCCTGAGATCTGTGCGGAAATCACAACCTTGTTGCCGTTCACGTAGGCATCGTCGGTCTTCTCGCGCTTCGAGAGCACCAGCGTCCAGTAGGCAGCCCACAAAGCGCCCAGGGCGATGAAAATGAGCGCGATGAGGAGCAGAATCCGGCGCCGCTTGCCGTTCGAGGGATTCGTGGCCGACGATTCGATGTTTGCGTTCATGGTGCCGCTGTGGTTGAAATGGAGGTGGCGAGCTTTTGCGGGCTCTCATATCCGCCGCCGAGCGCGCGTTGTAGCGCAACGTCCGCCGACAAAGCCGCCGCATCGAGCTGCAGCAGGGCATCGCGCTGGTCGATCCAGGATTCGGTCGCCGTCAATTCGCTGCGCGAATCGTTGAGCCCCTGACGCACGCGTGCCGCGGCGCCATTCTTCATGCGCAGCGCCGCCTCGACTTGCCGGGCGCGCTGCATGCGCTCGGCATCTATCTGTGCACGCATCGTCGCCTGAGTTGCCACATCGCGCGCGGCACTGATCACGGTGTCCTGATAGTTCGAGACCGCCGAGTCGATCGCGGCCGTTGCGCCGCCATAACGCGCCTTGAGCCGGCCGGCATCGAAAATCGGCAAGTGAATGGCTGCATTGATTTGAGGGACGCGGCTGCCGTACTCGAGCAACTTACCGACATCGAGGCTCGAGAGCCCGAGCAGCGCATTGACCGTTACATCGGGAAAGAACTCGGCACGCGCCGACGCCAGACTTTTTTCCGCCGCTTCCACGCGCCAGCGGCTTGCCGTGATGTCGGCACGTCGCGATATCAGATCGATCCTGACATTGTCCGGCAAGGCACCGGGAAAGGACGGCAAGGGCTTACGGATCAAGGGCGGCAACTCGTTGATGGGCCGGCCGACCAAAGCCGCCAAAGCAACCACGCGCAGTTTCGCGGATCCTTCCAATGCCGCAATCTGCTCACGAGCCGCTGCCAATGCAAGATCGGAACTGTTCAGTTCGTCCGCCGAATCCAACTCGGCCTGGACGCGCGCAGCAGTGACCTTGCTCTGCGACGCGACAGCGATTTCTTTCTCCTTGGCGAGGAGCAGACGGTTTTGATCGGATTGCCAGCCAAAGTAGCTGTCAGCGATGGAACTGGCGAGCATCAACGCCGCGGCGCTGCGATCCGCTTGGGCCGCATGCGCTTGGTCCATCGCCGCCTCCACGGCGTTGCGTTGCTTGCCCCACCAGTCGAAGGTGTAGCTGGCTTGCAGACCCAAGTCGAACTGGTTGTACCAGGTGAATCCGAGCAGCCGCGGTGGAAATACTCCGTTATCGCTCAAGCGTTGCCGGTCGGCAGCGGCGCTGGCGTCCAGGTGAGCGCCGGACTCGGCCGCTGCGAGACGGACCGATTGCCGGGCCGAGTCATATCGTGCGTGCGCGGTCGCCAAGGTCGGCGAGTTGGCGCCGCCGAGCGCTATCAATTGATCCAAGGTGGAATCCTGGTACCGCTTCCACCATCCTTCAGCCGGCCAGTCGCCGCCGCCGGCGGCTTCGAGGCCCTCGAGCGGCGCAGAATCTCTGAGTTGCACCGGCTCATGCTTCGGCGGCAGTCCGGCACAACCCACCGATAAAGCGACGAACACCGTCGCCGCGACCCGCAACGCGTTCACAGCGCCTGCTCCACAATCTGCGGTGCGGTCGCCTTGTCCAATACGACGCCGAGGCGCTTGAGCAGAGAAGTCATCTGCAGCTGATCGGTTTCCGGAAAATCCTTCAACATTTCGCGCAACGGAACAAACAACTTGGGAAGCAGTTGACGCACGAACGCCTCGCCCGCCTCCGTGATTCGCAGCACCATCCTGCGCCTATCGTGAACACTCGAGACGCGCGTGATCAGACCGCGGCTCACCAGCGCATCGCTGATGCGCGACATATTGGCGGGACTTTGCGAGGCGCGAACGCATAGATCGCTGGGATGCGCGACGCCATCGGGTTGAGAGAACAGCGTGGTGAGCACGCGAAACTCTGCTTCGGCGAGACCAAACGGCCTGATTTGCTGCTCGAACATCACCGCCATCTCACGCCCGATATGCAACAGGAGCCGGCACAACAGAATGCTCGCGGCCGGCAAATCGGGCATGCGGGATTTGAGGTTTTGGAGATTTGCCTCGACGAGCTCGAATTGCGATCCGAAATTATTCATTTGCATACTAACTATTTAATACATTATATTTTAGCAAGTGAATATCTATTGCGCAATTATCAGCCGGTTGATGGGCAGGGAACGGCGCAGAAGCCTTAGTATTCGACAACCCCCTCAATGTGGTTGGCCGACCGTTCGGCCAAAAACGGACCCTATGCGAAAATTCATCCTCGTCAGTTTCGTCTTGACCGCCGCGTGCTCTCACAAGAGCGCCCCGCCGCCGCCCCCGCCGCCTGAGGTTGCGGTCCTCACCTTGCGAACGCAGCCGGTCGTCATCGTCACCGAGCTTCCGGCCCGCACGACGGCATTTCGGGTCGCGGAAGTCCGTCCGCAGGTCAACGGCGTGATATTGAAGCGGCTGTTCACTGAAGGGGCCCAGGTCAAAGCGGGGCAACAGCTCTACCAGATCGATCCCGCTCCGTTTCAGGCGAGCTATGAGAGTGCCCGGGCCGCGCTCGAGCGCGCGCAGGCTGCCGCCACTACGAGCCGGCTGCTGGCACAGCGCTAAAAGCCCTTGAGCGAAGCTCGCGCCGTCAGTCAGCAGGACTACGACAACGCGGTCGCCGCGCAAGACCAGGCTGCCGCCGATGTGGCTTCGGCCAGGGCCGCGCTGGAGACTGCGCGCATCAATCTGGCTTATACCCGGATGTTTGCGCCGATTTCAGGCCGAACCGGACGTTCCTCGGTCACCGAAGGCGCGTTGGTAGGCGCGAATCAGGCAAACGCATTGGTGGTGATTCAACAGCTTGACCCGATCTACGTCGATGCGACACAGGCGAGCACGGTGCTCTTGCATTTGCAGCGCGCGTTCTCGGAAGGACAACTGAAAAAGGCCGGCGACGCGCAGGCGGAGGCCAAATTGATTTTGGAGGATGGCTCGCCGTATCCGCTGACCGGCAAGCTGCAATTTACCGAAGTCACGGTAGACCCGGGCACGGGATCCGTGACGCTGCGCGCGGTCTTTCCCAATCCGCAAAATATCTTGTTGCCCGGAATGTTCGTGCGCGAGCGATTGGAAGAAGGCGTCAACGAGAGAGGCCTGCTCGTCCCGCAGCGTGCCGTCGGCCACAACAGTCGAGGCGAGGCAACGGTCACGATCGTCGGCGATGACAACAAGGCGGCCGTCCGCGTCGTCAAAACCGACCGTGCCATAGACGATCAATGGCTGGTGAGCGAGGGCGTGGCGCCGGGCGATAAGGTCATCATGGTCGGCATCCAAGCGGTGCGCCCCGGCAGCGTGGTGCACCCTCATGAAGTGACGCCCGATGAACTCAAACCGGCGGCGGCTGGTTCGCCTCCGCAGCCGCAGAAGTAATCGGCCGTGTCCGATTTTTTCATCGAACGGCCGATATTTGCGTGGGTTCTCGCCATCGTCATCATGCTCGGCGGCGGACTCGCGATCAAGACCCTGCCGATTGCGCAGTACCCGAGCATCGCGCCGCCCGCCATTGCCATCAGCGTGATCTATCCGGGCGCCTCGGCCGCCACGGTGCAAAGCACCGTCGTGCAAGTGATCGAACAACAGCTGTCGGGCATCGATCATCTGCTGTATTTCTCGTCGGAGAGCGACAAAGACGGCAGCATGACGATCACGCTCAGTTTCGAGCAGGGGACCAATCCGGACATCGCCCAGGTTCAAGTGCAGAACAAGCTGCAGCTTGCGACGCCGTTGTTGCCGCCGGAAGTGCAGCTGCAAGGCATCCGGGTGGCGAAGTCGACGCGCAATTTCCTGCTGGTCATTGGATTTTTCTCTGAAGACGGTTCGCTGTCCAGCGGCGACATCGGCGATTTCATCGCATCGAACGTGCAGGACCCCTTGAGCCGCACGGCAGGAGTCGGCGACTATCAGGTCTTCGGCGCCCAATATTCCATGCGAATTTGGCTCGATCCGGCAAAACTCAACAATTTCTACCTGACGCCGGTTGACGTTGCCGCCGCGATTCAGGCGCAGAACATACAAATTGCATCGGGCGAACTTGGAGGCCTTCCGCAAGTGGCGGGACAGCAACTCAACGCCACCATCATCGGCCCGAGCCGCCTGAATACGCCCGCGCAGTTCGGCGCCATATTGCTCAAGGTGAATCCGGACGCCTCGCAAGTTCGCCTGCGCGATGTGGCGCGTATCGAGCTCGGCAGCGAGAATTATCAGTTCAGCAACGTACAGTGGAATGGACATCCGGCCTCCGGCATCGCCGTGAGACTCGCGACGGGAGCGAACGCGCTGGACGCCGCTGCCGCCATCCGCTCGACCATGGATAAACTCAAACCGACTCTTCCGCCCGGTTTGCAAGTCATCTATCCCAACGACAGCACGCCTTTTATCCGGATCTCGATCGAAGACGTGGTGAAGACGCTGTTCGAAGCGATCGGCCTGGTGTTTCTGGTCATGTTGCTGTTTCTGCAAAACCTGCGCGCGACCCTGATCCCCACCATCGCGGTGCCCGTGGTGCTGCTGGGCACATTCGGCGTGCTCAAAGCCTTCGGCTACTCGATCAATGTGCTGACCATGTTTGCCATGGTTCTGGCGATAGGACTTCTGGTCGATGACGCCATCGTGGTGGTGGAAAACGTCGAGCGCGTGATGGAGGAGGAAAACCTGCCTCCCAAGGAAGCCACCCGCAATTCGATGCATCAGATCACGGGTGCCCTGGTCGGCATCGCGATGGTCTTGTCGGCAGTGTTCCTGCCCATGGCATTTTTCGGCGGTTCCACAGGTGTCATTTATCGGCAGTTCTCCGTGACCATGGTGTCGGCCATGACGCTGTCGGTTCTGGTGGCATTGATTTTTACGCCGGCTCTTTGTGCCACGCTGCTGCGGCCCAAACGCCAAGCCCGCACACAAACGGGCTTGTTCGGTTGGTTCAACAGAAACTTTGACCGCGCCAATCAGAAATACGAGGGTGGCGTCGTGCACGTGGTGCATCGTACCGGGCGCTACTTGTTGATTTTTGCGCTGATCGTCGTCCTGATGGGGGTTCTATTCATCCGGATCCCCAAGTCGTTTCTGCCGGATGAGGACCAAGGGATTATTTTTGCCCAGGTCACCTCTCCGCCCGGCGCGACGCTGGAACGGACCCAAAAATCGCTCACGCAGGTACGCGATTATTTCTTGACGCAGGAAAAAGACGCGGTCATGGGCGTGTTCACCGTGCCTGGGTTCAGTTTCGCGGCTCGCGGCCAGGCATCGGGCTTGGTCTTCATCCGCATGAAGGACTGGCGCGAGCGGCCTGGCAAGAAAAATCGCGTGCAAGCGGTGGCCGCGCGCGCCAACGCGGCACTGGGCAAGATATCTGATGCGCAAGCCTTCGCCTTTGCGCCGCCCGCTGCGCTCGAGTTGGGCAACGCGACCGGGTTCGACTTGGAACTGGTGGACCTTGCGAATCAAGGCCACGACAAGCTCATGGCCGCCCGCAACCAACTCCTGGATCTTGCGCGCAAGGATCCGCTGCTGACCCAGGTGCGAGCCAATGGCTTGGACGATGAGCCGCAGTATCTGTTCAACATCGATTGGGAAAAGGCCAGCGCGCTGGGATTGACCGTCGCGGATATCAACAGTTCGCTCTCCGCGGCCTGGGGATCGCTGTACGTGAATGACTTCGTCGATCGAGGCCGGGTGAAGCGCGTGTTCATCCAGGGCGACGCGCCCTCGCGCATGCTGCCGCAGGACCTGACCAGCTGGTATGTGCGCAATTCGCAACAGCAAATGGTGCCGTTCACGGCTTTCTCGGACGCTGTTTGGGGCTTCGGTTCACCGAAGCTCGAGCGGTTCAACGGCATACCGTCGGTGGAAATACTCGGGGCTCCGGTCGCCGGGGTCAGCACCGGTACGGCGCTCGACGCCATCCAGAGTCACGCGAAAGAGCTGCCGCCGGGATTTGATATCCAATGGACGGGGCTGTCCTTCGAGGAGCGCTTATCCGGATCGCAGGCCCCGGCGCTCTATGCCATTTCGCTCATCGTGGTCTTTTTGTGCCTGGCGGCGCTCTACGAAAGCTGGTCGATTCCGGTGGCCGTGATGCTGGTGGTGCCGTTGGGAGTCTTTGGCGCCATCCTCTTCACCCTGCTGCGCGGCCTCGAAAACGATGTGTTCTTTCAGGTCGGGTTGTTGACCACGGTCGGCCTGTCCGCCAAAAACGCGATTCTGATCGTCGAATTCGCCAAGGAAAATCACGATAGAGGCATGGAACTGGTGGAAGCGACCGTGCATGCCGCAAGGCAGCGCCTGCGGCCCATACTCATGACCTCGCTGGCCTTCATGCTCGGTGTCATGCCCTTGGCAATATCCAGCGGCGCCGGCTCGGGGGGCCAAAATGCCATCGGCACAGGAGTTATCGGCGGCATGCTGTCGGCAACCGTGTTGGCGATCTTTTTTGTGCCGGTATTTTTCGTCGCCACATTGAAATCGCTGAAGGGCGCGACACCTCATCATGCCGCAAGCCCAGAGGCGAATGACGCAACACCGCGGGGCTCGCCGTGAAGAATCAAACCTTGCTTGGCGCCTGCCTGATCGTGTATCTCGCAGGCTGCACGCTGGAGCCCCGCTACCAACGCCCACAACCAGCGGTAACGCCGCAGTGGCCGGCGATGCCGCAGTCGTCGGCGCCGGCGGCCGGCGATTCCCCCGGCTCGCCTGCTCAAGCTGCGCCGGACGCTTCCCAGCGCAGTGCCGCGCAGATCGGATGGCGTGAGTTCTTTACTGATCCCAAGCTGCAGAGCCTGATCGAACAGGCGCTGCAGCACAATTATGACGCGCAGATTGCCACGCTCAACATTGCTGCCGCGCGCGCGCAGTACCAAATCCAGCGCGCGGATCTTTTTCCCAAGATATCGGCAAGTGGGACTGAAACGGTGGAGAAGTTTCCCTCCGCGGTTGCACCCCTCGCCTCAGGGGCAGGCGGCACCGGGGTGGGAGGAATTGGCGCCGCATCCGGCTCGGGCGTCTTTCGTTTCTTCGATGTCGGCGTGGGCTTCACCTCGTATGAGCTCGATCTGTTCGGCCGCATTCGCAGCTTGAATCATGCGAAATTGCAGCAGTATTTGGGCTTTGTGGAGACGCGGCGCAGCACTCAGATCAGCGTCATCGCGGAGGTGGCCAACGCATATCTCACCTGGCTGGCCGACCAGAAGCTTTTGCGCATCACCGAAGATACGCTGAGCAGCCAGCAACAATCTCTCGACCTGATTCGAATGAGCTTCGAGGGCGGCGTGGCAACCGCGCTCGATCTGCACCAGGCCGAGACCACCGTGGCGACCGCGCAGGCAAATCTCGCGCAATATCGGCGTCAGGTGGCGCAAGATCAGAATGCCCTGGTCCAATTGCTCGGCGCGCCCCTCCCGAGTGAGTTCGTGGCGGACGTCGACCTTGATGAAGAAAGCCTGCTCACGGATTTGCCCGCCGGCCTACCCTCGGAGGTTCTGGTGCAGCGGCCCGACATCCTCGCGGCCGAGCACAATTTGATTGCCGGAAACGCCAACATAGGCGCCGCACGGGCCGCATTCTTTCCCAGCATTTTACTGACCGGTTCCTACGGCACCGCGAGCACCCAGCTGTCGGGACTTTTCAAGCAAGGTTCCACCGCCTGGACCTTCTCACCCCAGATCAGCTTGCCGATCTTCGCGGGCGGCGCGAATGTCGCTTCCCTCGACCTGGCCAAGGTGCAAAAGAACATCTTGGTGGTGCAGTACGAGCAAGCGATTCAAAGCGGGTTTCGCGAAGTCGCGGATGCGTTGGCGGGGCGCGCGACGCTGGACTCGCAGGTGGCGGCGGACACCGCCCTGGTGAAGGCGAGCAGCGAGAGTTTTCGGCTGTCCAACATGCGTTTCACCGGCGGCGTCGACAACTACCTGGGCGTGCTGGATTCACAGCGCTTGCTTTATACGGCCCAACAATCCTTGGTGAGCGTCAAACTTGCACGACTGCAAAACCTCGTCACCTTGTACAAGGCGCTCGGCGGCGGCTGGTATGAGCGCAGCGGCTGACCGATCCCAAGTAAATCGCAGTAACGCTGGGGTTCTTGGATTTTTTATTGATTAATTTCAATAAGATATAGTTACTATATCAGAGAGTTTCTAGAAAACCCTCTGAAAATGCCGCGCAATCGCTGTACGGACGTGGTTCAAAAGTTTGACAAAATCCGCGTTGCGTTTCGGCGATTGTCTTGTATATTCCCGTCGCAGAGTCTTGATTTAACAAGACTCCCCGCAAGGTGGCAGCCTCGAAACCACTTTAGGTTTGCGTCTTTGTTCACCGTGGGGCTTTATGATCAGTGCCTGGGAATGTTTTCACTTCGCCACTCTCGAATTGGTACGCTCAACGCCGATCAAGCAGCGCCTGGTCTGCGCGTACCGCAGACACCTCGCCTCTTTGCAGGAAAGTGAAATTCCCAGTGAAATCCGTGAGTCCTATACGCAAGTGATGCGCAGTCTCTGCGGGGTTGCACCCTTGCGCGGCGAGGATGCGGTGGCTGCATCGGTGCGCAAAATGTCGAATCAGGAAGCCGATGATTGCGCCGCGCAAATCGTGGAGATCTTTGGCCTGATGTGCAAGGCGCACCACAGCGCAACGCGCTCGAGCAGCGTGGTTCAATTGCATTCCGTGGAACGCGCGGCCGATGAATTCCCGCCTGCGGCACTGATCGCCAGCAACTAGCGAAGCTCTCTCGAGGGCTATGAATTCAATCGAGCTTGAATTCGATGGTGTCCCAGCGCGTTGATTCCTGATGCCGCGCCTGGCGGCGCAAGGCATCGATCAGGCTTCGCTCGTTCCACGCGCTGACTTCGTCCGCGAGATCTTTGATGGGTTTCGGCAGCGGAGCGCTGGAGCCAAAATTCTCCATCGCCACGATGGGCCGATCCGCGGCTTTGGCGAAATTCATTTGAAACAGCACCAGCTCGGGCGCGAGCTGATAAACCGCGGGCAACACCACCACGACTTCGCAGGGACTGATCTGCCGGCGCAGATCCTCGCGCTGCGATTCCTTGTCGATCGGCCGCGTCCCTTGCGGCTGACTGGTGTTGATGTAGTAAAACTTGCCCGATGCCTCGAGATACTCGAAGACTCGCGTATAATCGTCGTTTTCCGCCCACGCGTGGCTGACGAATAGACGAATGGGGTCGGTCGTCATGCCGTTAGTGTAGCTCGCCAAACTCCAAGCGCGAAGCACCGCGCGCCGATACAATGCCTGGTGCGATTGCTGATTTACAATATACGGTATGCCACCGGGACCGGGCCCGCTTTCCACCTCCCGGTGCCGGGCGCCGGCTATCTTCGCTCCAGCCGGCACGTTCTGTCGCGTATAACCAACTTCATCAAACAGCAGGACCCCGACGTGGTGGGTCTCATTGAGGTCGACACCGGCTCAATACGCACCGGCATGGTCAATCAGGCCGACTTTATCGCACGCTCATTGGGTCACTATTCGACCTACGAGTGCAAGTACGGCGTCTCTTCGGTCAACCACTTGGTGCCCATTGTGCGCAAGCAGGCCAACGCCTTTCTGGCCGCGCCCAGAGTCCGCGGAGAACGATTCCACTACTTCGACACCGGGATCAAGCGGCTCATTATCGAATTGGAGCTCGACGATATCGCCATCTTCTTGGTGCATTTATCATTGAAATTCAGACACCGGCAATACCAGCTTCGCTACCTCTATGATCTGGTGCGCAAGACGGCCAAACCGGTGATCGTCGCGGGGGACTTCAACACCTACTGGGGCGATCACGAAATTTACCTGTTCACCCAGGCCGCGGGCCTGACCAGCGCCAATACGCAGGGCCTGTTCTCCTATCCCAGCCGCAGTCCGCGCAAAGAGTTGGATTTCATCTTGCACAGCGCACAGATCGAAGTGAATAGATTCGAAATACCGGATGTGCAATTCTCGGATCATCTGCCGTTGATCTGCGATTTCACCATCCTCGACGCCGATCGAAAAGCCGCATGAGCAGCCACTGGACACTGCAAACCGACGCCGACCGCATTGCGTGGCTCACCTGCGACATGACGGGAACGTCGACCAATGTGCTGTCGGGCGAGGTGGTGCGCGAGCTGGCGGAGAAGCTCCGGGAAGTTGCGGCATTGCACCCGGTCGGCATGGTGGTGCAATCGGGTAAGCGCAATGGCTTCATCGCCGGGGCCGACATCAGGGAATTCCTGGCAATTCGCTCCCCCGCGCAAGCCTTGGAGCTGGTGCGGGCCGGACAATCGGTGTTGCAGCAACTGGAGGACCTTCCCTTTCCGACCATCGCCGCAGTGCATGGTTTCGCCCTGGGCGGCGGTCTCGAATTGGCACTCGCTTGCACCTACCGGGTTGGCGCCGACGAGGCGGCGTTGTCGCTGGGCCTGCCCGAAGTGCTGCTCGGCATTCACCCCGGATTCGGCGGCACAGTGCGCAGCGTTCAGCTCATCGGCGTGCGGCCCGCTCTCGAACTCATGCTCAAGGGCCGGCCGTTCAAGGGTGCGCGCGCACTGAGCGTCGGATTATTGGATGATCTCGCGCCGCCCGCCGAGCTCGCCGCACGCGCCAAGTCCCTGTTGCTGCGCCGTCCGCCGAGGAAAACAGCGCCTTTCGTCGAAAGGCTGATGAGTTTAGGTGCGATACGCCCGTTCATCGCGAGGCAGACCGCCGCCACCCTGCAGCACAGCGTCCGGCGCGAGCACTACCCTGCCCCCTATGCCATTGTGGATCTTTGGCAGCGCTACGGCGCCGCGGGTGCGGCGGCCTATGAGGCCGAGGCGCGATCGATCAGCGAGCTGATGTGCACGCCGTCCTCGCGCAACCTGGTGCGCGTCTTCATGCTGCAAGATCGCCTCAAGGGTTTGGGCGGCGATTCCACCGCCGATTTCAGGCACCTGCATGTTATCGGCGCCGGCGTCATGGGCGGCGACATTGCTGCATGGGCGGCATATCGCGGCATGACGGTAACCTTGCAGGATCGCAGCGAGGAGCTGATACAGCCGGCACTGCGCCGCGCTCAAACGTTTTTCGAGAAGCGCCTCAAGGGCCCCGGCCAAGCGGCCGACGCAATGTCGCGCCTCAAGATGGATGTCAGCGGCGGCGGCGTCGCCGACGCCGACATCGTCATCGAAGCCATCTTCGAGAACGTTGAGGCAAAGCAGGCGTTGTACGCAGAGCTCGAACCGAAGCTCAAGGCCGGCGCCGTCCTCGCGACCAACACCTCGAGCATCAAGATCGAAACTCTGTGCGGGAAATTGAGCGATCCCAGCCGGCTCGTCGGCATTCATTTCTTCAATCCGGTCGCGCAGCTGCAGCTCGTGGAAGTGGTGCAAGGCGCAAGCAGCCGGCCGCAGGTCGTGCAAGACGCCCTCAAGTTCACCCGCAAGCTCGACAAGCTGCCGCTGCCCTGCAAGAGCGCCCCGGGGTTTGTCGTGAATCGCATCTTGACCCCCTACGTCAACGAAGCTTTCTCTGCGCTCGAAGCGGGTGTCCCGGCGGCGGTGATCGACCGTGCAGCCGTGCAGTTCGGCATGCCCCTGGGGCCGATTGAACTGTCGGATGTGGTGGGCTTGGACGTTTCTCTCAACGTCGGTCGGGTCTTGGGTGAGGCCTTCCACCGGGACGTGCCGCAGATCCTGATCAAATTGGTGGAGCAAAAAAAGCTCGGCCGCAAAAGCGGCGAAGGTTTCTATCGCTGGCAAGATGGAAAGGCGCAGAAAGAAGCGACGCAGAACACGGCCGAACCTGAAGATTTGCAGGACCGGCTCATTTTGCCCCTGCTCAACGAAGCGGTTGCCTGTCTGCGCGAAGGAACGATTCAAGACGCTGATTTACTGGACGCGGGTGCCGTATTTGCGACGGGTTTCGCCCCTTTTCGCGGCGGACCGCTGCAGTATGCCAAGAACCGCGGCGTCGCCAACGTTACTCATCGCCTGAACGAACTGGCAGACCGCTATGGCGAACGCTTCCGCCCAGACGCCGGGTGGAGCCTCATATCTCCTTGACCCCCCGATGTGAACCACGGCTGGCCTGCGCCATGGCGGCGTATGGTAGGATTCACGCGCAAAATCATAGGGTTTCAAAGCCTAGAGGCAGAAGAATTTCTTGATGGACGAGCGACCGGCCGACCTTGCTGTTTTAAAGACTTTTTCGCCGCTTGACGGTCTGAAGGCGGAGAATCTGCACGCGCTCGCCCGCAAAACGGTGATTCGCGAATTGAGCATGGGCCGCGTGCTGTTCAAAGAGGGCGACACCGACAAACGCACCTTCTATCTGGTGGCCGGCCAGGTCGAACTCAGGGCCGACGATCGCACCATGGGTGTGATCAAGGCCGGCACGGCCGAAGCGCGTGCGGCACTGGCGCCGGGCCTGCCGCGCAAGTTTACGGCGCGCGCTGCGATGGATCTTGAATACATCATGATCGACAGCGACTTGCTCGACGTGCTGCTCACCTGGGATCAAACCGGTCAATACGAAGTCGCTGAGCTGCGGGGCGACGGCTTGGATGTCACGGGCGATTGGATGACCACGCTGTTGCAGACCAAGGCGTTCCACCGCATTCCGCCGGCCAATATTCAAGCGATTTTCATGCGCATGCAGCGCATCAACTATCGTGCCGGCGATATCGTCATCAAGCAGGGCACCGAGGGCGATTACTTCTACGTCGTGGTTGCCGGGAAATGCATCGTCATGCGTGAGACGCCTCTGAACAAGGAAGGCATCAAGCTTGCCGAATTGGGGCCCGGCGACAGCTTTGGCGAAGAGGCGTTGATTGCCGAGGCCAAGCGAAACGCAACCGTCACCATGTCAACCGACGGCACCTTGATGCGTCTCGGCAAAACTGATTTTCAAACCTTGCTGAATGAGCCCCTGTTGCAGTGGGTCGATCAGCAGAAAGCCCGGGAAATCGTCGCCGGCGGCGGCAAGTGGCTGGATGTGCGTCTGCCCAGCGAATTTCAGAATTTCCGCATCGATGACGCGGTGAACATCCCGCTGTACTTCATTCGATTGAAGCTCAACGCCTTGGACAAGAACACGCAGTACGTCGTGTGCTGCGACACGGGCCGGCGCAGCTCCGCGGCCGCGTATATCTTGAGCGAGCGGGGATTCGAAGCGTATGTGCTGAAAGGCGGACTCGCTGCGAGCGAAGCCGCCCGCTCTCGCAGTGCCTGACCCGGGCCCCAACCCAAGCGGCGGCCAGGGACCCAACAGCTACGTTCCCAAGCCCCAATTCGAATACAAAGCGCCGTCGATCATCGCGGAGCACAAGTATCTCGCGATCATTTTCGTGCTGGCGATCGTGGCGGCGTCGGTGTATCTGATCAGAGCACCGCACAAGCCGCTGACCATCGAGCCTCCGCCGCCCCCGCCGGTTTACATTGAACCGATTCCGCAGCCCGCCCCGGATTCGCACACCGGGCGCTCATGACACCCGCGCTGCCGGCCTCACGGTGGCGCGCATCTCAATAGGCCTTCCGTAACAGCACTCGTACGCCTGCCCGTAGTTCATGCCGCTGTCGCGGAACGGCGAGCGCTCGAGCTTGTTGGTCCAGATCGCAGTGCGGATGCGCTCGCGACGGTCATCGACGTTCGTACCCTTGAGCAATTCGCCATTGACGGAGAATTCCCGGATGAATTCCAGCTCGATGTCGCGATCCAGATGCGTGAGCGGCTGCATTCGCCGCAGGATGCGCCGGCCGGGGCGCATTTGTCTGTCTGCCAACGCACAAACTGAATCGGCCGCCCGCTACATCGTGTGGGTCGGCTTGTCGCCGCCGAGCGCGCCGGCGAGATAGTTCTCAATTTTCTTTTGGGTGTTGCCGCGGTCTTGATCGCTGAACTGAACGCCGATGCCGGCGGTCCTCTTGCCCTGCGCTCCCTTCGGCGTCATCCATATCACGCGGCCGGCCACGGGCAGCTTCTCTTCCTCACCCATGAGATTGAGCAGCATGAATACCTCGTCGCCCAGACGATAATTGCTGTTCGTCGGAATGAACAAGCCGCCGTTTTTCACGAAAGGCATGTAGGCG
>Ga0137412_10000033_pt1 | contig 68228 bp, 55 predicted proteins | sample CZODoug2_1_16fun_FD_122160 | JGI IMG/M metagenome (GOLD analysis project Ga0137412, IMG submission 122160) | Vadose zone soil fungal communities from Angelo Coast Range Reserve, California, USA - CZODoug2_1_16fungal (Hybrid Assembly) | ecosystem: Environmental > Terrestrial > Soil > Vadose zone...
TAGTCCGACAGGGTATCGGCCAGGTCCGAGTCCGCCGCGACCAGATCCGGGAGAGGAATGACCCCGAACAGCCGTAATTGAATCGCGTGAGCGTTGCACAGGGCCCAGCCGAGCAGGACCAGACCCGCAAGCACGCCGTACATGGACCAATGCGCGAGCGTCGCCGCGCAACGTATTCCCGCGCTGAGGTCGGGCGCGTGGTTCACGAGCCCCTTGAGTGAGCACACCGCCACCCGTGCCACCAGGATCAGCAGAACCAGCAAGCCGAGTTGCCGGTGCAATTCCATCAGGACTTGCCGCAGCGTCCCTTGCTCCGTTGTCTCCCGATAGAGGATTGCGCTCACCGAAACAAGCAGCATGACGACCGTGGCCCAATGCAGTACACGGGTGACAAGCGGATGACGCTCGATCGGGAACGAGGCGTTGGCAGAGGATCTCATCGGTTGCCTCATCAGAAGAAGCGATGCACGTAGGAAATCCCGAACACGGCGGTCGAATAGCTGTACGGCTGCTCGTTGGTCGGGAGCTGTTCGGTCCCTGTTCCGAACTGCATGCCGTCATAGGCGAAATCGCTCGACTTCAGGCGCTGATAGGCGGCGAGCAGGTTGAGCTGCGACGCCCGGCTGAGAGCGAACTGGGCGCGCAGCCGGATCTCCAGGATCCGGGTCGTCACGGGCGGCAGATCCACGGCCGGGATGAAGAAAACTGCCGGAACCCCGGGAGCGAGCGGCGGCGCATTCGCCAGGGCAAACGGATTGTTGGCGTAGCTGCCCCCACGCACGCTGATATGGGTACGCGCCAGCGTGCCCACCACATCGCCCGCCAGACTCAGTCTGCCCCCGCTCAGGTTGTTGCGCGCCAGCGTCAAGCCGAAAGTGTCGGCACGCTCGCGCATGTCGGTGAACCAGCGCAGGCACGGGTCGATCTTGCCGTTGTGGTTCTTTTCGAGCACCGTGGCGTAGCAGCCGCCCGCGACCAGGGTGTTGCCGGGCCGGCCGACGAATGCGGCGCCCGTGTTGCTGCCAAAACCGTCGCCGGCGATGCTCGAGCGCAGGTCCTCATGCGAGTAGAAGACCGGCAGTTCGAAGTTGTCGTTGAAGACGTAACTGCCCTCCAGATGCAGCGCCGAGATTTGCGACTGCAGCAGCCCGTATTCCGAGTGCTGGTAGTCGTCCTTGTTGAATTCCCCCTCCGCCTGCAGCGACAGACGCTCGCTCGCCTGCCAGTCGAGCGAGGAGCGCAGCTTGTGACGCCGGCGGTCCGCCATATCGAAGCGCCTCATCCCCGGCAGCTCGCTGACGTTGTCGCGGCTTCCATAGAGCGACTGCGGCACGATGTTGTTGTTGGGTGAGAAGATGGCCGCATTGCCGGTGAGGGGTGTCGCCGGGAATCCCGCCGCCGGGCCCCAGCCGGTCAGCCCGCTCTGGGTGAGATACCCATAGACGCTGGTGGTCGCGCCCACGACCGGGGCGCCCGGGACGACGTTGGCCATGGGTACCAGCGCCAGCCAGGCGTTCGGGTTGTAATCCACCGCGCGCGTGGAGTAGGCGTAGGCCACCCGCGTGCTGAGCTGTTCCAGCCAGTTGGCGCGCCACTCGCCGCGTACCGTGCTTTCGTTGCTGGTCGCGGCGTTCTCGCAGGTAATCCAGGTGTCATGGCAGTGGCGCTGAATGCCCTGCCAGCGATAGCCAAGCGCGACATTGTGCCCGGCCGCCACGGCGTAATCCGCGTTCAGGTCCGCCTGGTTCAGCCGCCGGCTGTGAGGCCGGTTCTCGAAGATATTGACGTTGCTCCTCAGCGTGCCGGGGGCCAGGCCGAGCGCGGCGTTGAACGCGGACGGGTTGGGCCCGGGCTGCATGTTGGCGTCGTAGAATACGAAGCGCCCCACGCTGGTTCGGTTGTCCTGGTCGTCGAAGCGGTACTCGGCCCCCAGATTGAGCGCCCGTGTCGGACGCGCCGTCAGCTTGACGTCCAGCGCGGTGCTGATGATCAGCGCATCGGCCGAGGTGGCCGGCAGGCCGAGCGGCAGCGAAGCATCGCTGAGGAAGGCTTCATTCTGCGTGCTGCGCCCATAGGAACCCGCGACCGTGAGGCGCGTGCCCGGCGTGAAGCTGTATCCGCCGGCGATGTTGAGCTGGTGGAACTGGTTGCTCGGCGCGCTCGACATGCTGGGCGTCTGCGTCGAGTCGGCCGGGTCGTTCCAGGTGATCGACTTGACGTTGTTGTGGAAGATCGATCCGTAGTAACCGATGTCGAAGGTCGCGCGGCTGCTGGCGTAGCGCAAGCCCGCGTCGTACTGCTCGGTCACGGTGTCGATCGGCACCGGCAGGATCACCGAGTTCTCCTGGACGCCGGATGAGATCGCGCCCAGCGGCTGGGTCCCGTCCCTGCGCTCCTGGCGTACCCCCGCGGTGAACTGCCAGTGGCGCGACAGATTCACCGCCAGGCCGGCATTCCAGCGGTAGCGATTGGTATACAGGTTGTAGTTGTGAAAGGCCGGAACGTCGGCGTTGATGATGGCGTTGACCGCGGCGCGCTGCGTCGCGTTCGGTGGCGCCACCTGACCGCTCGTGGTCACGGCGCTCGCGAGTCCCGTGATCGGCGAGAGCGCCCGGTCGTTGAGATTATTCGGGTTGACCTGCGGCACCCTGGGTTTGAGCCAGCCCGAGGGCAGCAGCAGCAGGTCCGTGCCGGCCCCGGAGTACGGGGTCTGGTAGGTGTCGGAGATGTTGTGCCGCAGCTGGTCGTAGCCCAGGTCGATACGGAATTTGCCCTGCTGCGCGTAGTCCACGTCGAGCTGGCGCGTGTCGATCCCCAGATCGGCGCCGCGGGCTGACCAGCGCTCGAGCGAGTCGGAGTTGTAAAGTCCTCCGCCCGACAGGTCGAAGTTCAGAATCGGAAACGCGCCCTCGTGCTGCAGGCCGTTGTACTCGCCGAACTTGTACGAACCCTGGGTCACATCACCCACGCCGACCTCGAGCTCACTCGTGGGCTGCGTCAGCTCCCGGGTCGCCTGTTCACCGCTTGCGGGCTCGGCCGCATCCGCTCGCCAGGCAAAGGCCGTGCCCAACAGGACGCATTGAGTGAGGAGCACAGCGCGGCGGCGGACTTTCTTGTTGGCGTTCGTGGTCATGCTGAATATTTCCGCGGTCATTTGCTAAATCGCGCCCCGGCCGGATGATTCGAACCGTGGACCATGGAGTGGCAGCTGAGGCAGTTGCGTGCGTTCAGCTGCGAACGGGGACTCTGATTCGCAAGCGGCAACAGCCCGTTCACGGTCGTGGCGTTGCCGCCCGGCAGGTTGGCGCCGCTGTTCATCGGGCCGGAATGGTCCGAGGTATGGCATTGCTGGCACAGCCACGGTGTCCGGACCTTGAGCAGCGCGGGATTGTTCGAGCCATGCGGCGTGTGGCAGGTGGTGCAGTCCTCCTGCACCGGCTGGTGACTCCACAGGAACGGGCCGCGCCGCTCGGCATGGCAGGTATAACAGGTCTCGTTGATCGAGTTCTTCGCCATGAGCACGGGTCCGATCGACCCGTGCGGGTTGTGGCAGTCTGAGCACCCCATCTCCCCGACCGCCAGCGGATGCGCCGAGATCCGGTGGATCTGGGCACGCTGCGTCTTGTGGCACGCGAAGCACGCCTCCTGCTGCGTAACGCGGTTCATGACACGATCCTGCCCGGCGTGGATCACATGGCAGGAGGTGCAGGGAACGTCGCGACGCTCGTGTTCGCTGCCCGCCCAGTGCTCGCGCTGTCCGCCGGTGTGACAGCCGAGGCAGGTTTCCGCCTGCAGGCGCGCGGCGGCTGCGCCTCTTACTCCAAAGTTGATATCGACCAGCGGGCGGGTCGAGGCGCCCTCGGGATTCTTGACGTGCGCCGCGCTCGCACCGTGACAGGACTGGCAGCCGGGCGTGCGTTCATCGGCCTTGACACCGTGCGGGGTCTTGTAGATCGACAGAACTGGCTTGGCTTCCGTCTCGTCATGACAGTGCGTGCAAACCGCATCTCCCTTGAGGGATCGGTCGGTTCCGGGAACGGCCTCTTCGGCTCGCGAAGCCCCGCTCCAGGCACCGAGCAGCAGGACCGCCAGCAATGTGGCGCCACGTAACATCATGGAGACCTCTCAGCTCTCAGCCGTTATGGCAATTCGTTCTTCTAGCCGGCGTCCGGCAGGTCGAGTCAGTACCTGGTGCCGCCCTGCAACGAAAGAATCCAGTCGACCAGGTTCTTGGTCTGGTTCGGATCGCCGGTCTTTACCTTCTTGTGCTCTTCCTCATGCCCATCTTCGAACTTCACTTTCTCGCCACTCGTGACGTGGTAGATCAGTTTTTCCTGCGCGTCGGCCTTGTCCCTGTATTTCGCGGCGGTGTCGCGCAGCGCCGGCCCGTCCTTCTTCTTGTCGACACTGTGACACTTGAAACAGCCGCTCTTCTGCGCCAGCGATTGCGCCGCGGGCGCGTCGGCCGCCAGCGCCTCTACCCGGATCGAGCCGTAAGCCAGCACGATGAAACTGAGCGCTCGCACTGCGGCAAGCACCCGGTGCGAACCCGGACCCAGTGTGTGGTTAAGGGTTGAGCGCTGCCGCAAAAACATGGCTCGTAAATTAATTGCGCGCGCGGTTGGTTTACAGGGGATTGAATCCGCCCTTTTTTGGGATTGATACGGTAGGACTCCTTCCGGAAAACCCGATCGTGTTCCCGATCGGATCCGCGATACCCGAGGGCGCAACGCCGCCGATGCGGCCTTGCCCTTACGGGTCTGCTCGCGGCGGCACCAGGCACACTTGATTTCGCACTCCCGCATACGACAGCATCGCGCGAACGCGCGGCGGCTATTGCACGCGTCCCTGTGGAGTCCTACACATGAGTCATCCGCGCATCGGCTTCATCGGCCTGGGCAACGTCGGCGGCCAACTCGCCGGCAACCTGCTGCGCCACGGGATCGAGCTGACGGTGCGGGACCTGGATCCGCAGCGCGTGGCGTCGTTTGTCGCCCGTGGCGCAAGCGCGGCGAGCTCGCCCCGGGAGCTCGCCGCGGGCGTCGATCTGGTGATCACCTGCCTGCCCTCGCCGGCGGTTTCTGCAGAGGTGATGGAGCGGCCCGACGGGGTTCTCGCCGGACTTGCTCCGGGCAAGATCTGGCTCGAGATGAGCACCACCGATCACGCCGAGGCGCGGCGCCTGGCCGCGCGCGTCGAGGAGCGCGGCGCCACCGCGATGGATTGCCCGGTGTCCGGCGGCTGTCACCGCGCCGCGACCGGAAACATCTCGATATTCGCCGGCGGCTCGCGCGCCGCCTTCGAGCGTGTCCTGCCGGTGCTGTCGATTCTCGGTCAGAAGATCCTGCACACCGGTCCCGTCGGCTCAGCCTCCATGCTCAAAGTCCTCACCAACTACCTGTGCACGGTGCACCTTGCGGCCCTCGCCGAGGCGCTCACCGTCGCCAAGGTGGCCGGCCTCGACATGAACACGACCTACGAGGCCATCCGCATCTCCTCCGGAAACTCGTTCGTGCATGAGACCGAGTCGCAGCTCATCCTGAACGGCAGCCGCGACATCAACTTCACCATGGACCTGGTCATCAAGGACGTGGGACTGTTCGATGACCTCGCCAGGGAGCACGAGGTGCCGCTGGAGCTGTCAGCTCTGGTGCTCGGCATATTCAGGGACGGTGCGCGCCGCTACGGCGAGCGCGAATTCTCCCCGAACATCATCCGGCGCCTCGAGGACGCCTGCGGCGTGCAGGTGCTGGGGGAGGGATTTCCACCTCAGATGGTCGACGACGAGCCCAAGATCCCCGGCTACGAGGTCGTGCCGCGAGCTCATTCGCTTCCATGAGCGGCACGCTCATCGAAAGGCGCTCGATCGACTACGTGCCGCTCGCCGAGCGGCACGGCAAGGTCTGGCACCTGTGGCCGGTGTGGTTCTCCGGGGATGCGCACCTCGCTACCCTGGCCGTCGGGGTGCTCGGCATCACCCTCGGCGGCAACCTGCTGTGGACCACTGTCGCGGTGTTGGCGGGGTGCCTGCTGGGCACGTTCTTCATGGCGTTCCACTCCACCCAGGGGCCGCAGCTGGGTCTGCCGCAGATGATCCAGTCGCGGCCGCAGTTCGGTTACAGCGGCGCGCTGCTGGTGTGGGCGGTGGCCCTGGTGGCCTACATCGGCTTCAACGCGTTCAACCAGGTGCTCGCCGCCCAGGCGCTGCATCAACTGAGCGCATCGGTCTCAGCCAACTCCCCGGCCGCCATAATCCTGTTCGCACTGTGCGCGGTCGGCCTCGCCGCGGTCGGCTACGACAAGATCCATCTTGCGCAACGCGCTTTCGCCTACCTGATGATCGCCATCCTCACGGTGTTCTCGCTCGGCGGGCTGTTGCTGCTCAGGTTCCCCGCTGCGCAGTGGGATCCGGCGGGTTTTCGCGGCGTGCCGTTCCTGGCACAGCTGTTCGCTGCGGCGTCCTACCAGCTGAGCTGGTCGATCTATGTGTCGGACTATTCCCGCTACCTGCCGCGCGACGTCGGGGTACGGGCGTCATTCTGGTGGACCTACCTCGGGGCTTTCGTCGGTGGCGCCTGGATGATGCTGGTCGGCACGGTCGCCGCGGCCGCGGCGCCGACGCTCGATGTCGCCGCCGCCATGCAGCACGCCGCAGACCTGGTGCTTCCCGGCCTGGGCAAGGTGTTGCTGGTGGGGGCGCTGCTCGGCCTGATCACCATATCGGCCCTGAACTTCTACGGCGCCTCCCTGACGCTGCTGAGCTGCGCTGACACGGTGAGGCAGCTGCGCTGCACGGTAGGCAAGCGCCTGGCGAGTCTCGCGGTGGCGTTCGTGGTGAGCAACCTCATCGCGCTCGGCTCTTCCAGCAACTTCGTCAACCGCTTCGAGGATCTGCTGTCGCTCTTGCTGTACCTGTTCACTCCCTGGACGGCGATAAACCTCATCGACTTCTACGTCGTGCGCCGCGGCCATTACTCGATCCGCGAGATCTTCAATCCCAGCGGCATGTACGGGCACTGGAACTGGCGTGGCCTCGTCGCCTACGTGGTGGGCTTTGTCGTCATGATCCCGTTCTTCAGCTCCGGAATGTACACCGGGCCGATTGCACGGGCGCTGGGCGGCGCGGATATCGCCATGCTGGTGGGCTTGCCGGTCGCCGCCGGCGTCTACCTGCTCGCCTGCCGCTCGATCGACCTGCATTTAGACAGACAGCGGGCGGCCGCCGCGGACATCGGCCTCGATCCGGACGACGCCGCAACTGCCCAGAGCGCGTAACTGCCAGTACCATTACCTCATGCCCAAGATCGTCGATCATGCGCAGCGGCGCGACGAAATTGCCCTGGTCGCCTGTCGGGTGGTGGCCGAACACGGTTTCGATGGGGCCAGCATGGTACGCATCGCACGCGCGGCCGGTTACACCACCGGCATGCTGGCGCACTACTTCGATACCAAGCAGGACATCATCATCGCCGCCCTGCGGCTCATTCTGCGGCGCATCGACGAGCGCCTGACACAGCCGGTGGCGGCCACCGCCCGGCCGGATCTGCTGGCGCTGCTCACCGAGGCCCTGCCGGTTGATGAGCATCGGCGCACCGAGTGCGCGTTCTGGACCACCTTCTGGGGACAGGTCAGCACCGACAAGCGCCTTAAGCGCATCAACACCTGGGTGCACCGCGAGTACCTGCGTCTGTTCGAGCGCTGCCTGGCGCAGTGCTGGCCGGAGTGGTCGCAGTGGTCAGCCGCCAAGCGCGAACAGGTGCTGCGCTCGCTGGTCACCTTCATCAACGGACTCACCGCCAGCGCGGTAGCCAACGCCAGCGACTGGCCGGCGCCCCGGCAGATCGAGCAGCTGCGCCTGCAGGTGCAGCTGCTGCACGCCTGGGCCAAGGGCAGCGCCCGCGCATCCGTCACGCGTCAGGCCGCGGGCGCTTAGGCTCACAGCCGAAGCGCCTGTTAGTCGACCTAACCGATGCCCGCTCGCGGTATGTGCGCTCACCGGTTGCGCGTCACCCCGATCGGCAGAGTGTCCGCGGCCTGCATGTGCGGATCGCGAAAGGCATCCGGATGCCGCAGGTACTCGAGCGCCATGTCGAATGCGTCGTGCCCCCAGAAGAGCTCCTGGCCGATCACCAGCGTGGGCACGCCAAACACACCCCGCGCGCTCGCCCAGGCGGTGTTGTCGCGCAGGCGCTGTTTGACCATGCTGTCATCGACAGCCGCCTGCACGTCCGCAACGCCCAACTCAGCCGCGAGCGCGGCGATGACCGCCGGATCGGCCACGTCGCGCCCTTCGCGGAAAACCGCGTCCAGGACGGTCCCGGCGGCACGTCGATCGCTGCCCGCGGCGATGATCAGGCGCAGGGCGGGGAGCGGGTTGAAAGGATGCGCCGGCGGCATGCGCATCGGCAGTCCCAACTGGCGCGCCCGCCACAGGACAAAGCGGTAGGTGAAGCGCCGCTTGGAGGGAATTTCCGCCGGTCCCAGCTGCCCGAAATGTTTCAACAGGCCCGCGAACAGCACCGGAACGAACCCGACGCTCACGTGGGCGGGCAGGCGCGACAGCTGCGGGAAGGCCAGATACGCGAACGGTGAGATGACATCGAATACCCACGAGACCTTGACCTCTTCCTGCATGAGCGTCACCTAAGACACACGCACGATGAGCTTGCCGAAGTTCTCCCCGCGCAGGAGCCCCATGAGTCCCTGCGGAGCGCTCTCCAGGCCGTCGATGAGTTCTTCGCGGTAGTGCACCCGGCCCTCGTGCAGCCATCCACTCATGTCGTGTCGGAAGGCCGGGGTGCGCTGGTAATGGTCATAGATGATGAATCCCTGCACCTTCACCCGCTGGCGCAGCACCGTCGTCAGCAGCAGCGGCGTGCGGTCGCCCCCCTCGGGGAGCTTGTCGAGGTTGTACCAGGCGATGAGGCCGCACAGCGGCACCCGCGCCCCGATGTTGAGCAGCGGCAGCACCGCGCCGAGAACCGCGCCACCGACATTCTCGAAATACACATCGATGCCCTTGGGGCAGGCAGCCGCGAGGCGCCGGGGCAGCTCGGCCTCATGGTGATCGAGGCACTCATCGAACCCCAGCGTCTTGAGCGCGTACTCGCACTTCTCGCGGCCGCCGGCCACACCCACGGCACGGCACCCCTTGATCCTGGCGATCTGCCCCACCACCGATCCGACCGCGCCGGTGGCGGCAGCCACGACGACCGTCTCGCCGGCTTTGGGCTGTCCGATATCCAGCAATCCCACGTAAGCCGTGAGCCCGGGCATGCCGAGCACTCCGAGGGCATACGACGGCCGCGGCATCGCGGCATCGATCCGGACCAGATCGCGCCCGTCGGAGAGGCCGTAGTCCTGCCAGCCGACGTTGGCGAGCACCAGCTCACCCACCTTGAAGGCGGAGTTGTGGGAGTCTTCGATCACGCTCACCGTCTGCCCGGTCATGGGCGCGCCGAGCGCCACGGGCGCCACGTACGAGCGCCCCTCATTCATGCGGCCGCGCATGTAGGGATCGAGGGACAGATAGCGCGTGCGCAGCAGCACCTGGTTGGGACCTGGCACCGGCACCGGCTCGCTCTCGAGGCGGAAGTCCTCAGCGCTCGGGGCGCCCTTGGGGCGGCGCGCGAGCACGATGCGGCGATTCACGGCAAGTGGGGGACTCATGAGGGGCGTCGTTTCGTTTCAGCGCAGGAACTCGAGCGTCACTCCGGGCGGTGCGCTCGCGCTGCGATCGATGAACAGGTCCGCCAGCAGCGTGGCCCCCGGCTCGACGCTGTAGACCCCGAAGTCGCGCACCCCGGCCTGGTACAGGACACTGTCGTCGATGAAGAACTGTCCGGTGCACTCGCGCGCCGGGCGGTTGAGGATCACGTGGGCGGCGTCCGCCACGATCTCGGGCTTGCGTGAGCGGCGCATCATGGCGGCACCGCCCAGAGCGAACTCCACCGCGGCGGTCGCGATCGTGGTGCGCGGCCACAGCGCGTTGCAGGCGATGCCGGCGGCGCGGTACTCCTGCGCCAGTCCCAGCATGCACAGCGACATGCCGTACTTCGACAGCGAGTAGGCCAGGTGCCCGGCAAACCACTTCGGCTGCAGGTCGAGCGGCGGCGACAGGGTCAGCAGGTGTGGATTCGCCGCCTGCTTCAGATACGGCAGGCAGGCGCGCGAGGTGACGAAGGTGCCGCGGGTGTTGATCTGCTGAATGAGATCGTAGCGGCGCATCTCGATCTGCTCGGTCGGTGCCAGAGCGATCGCCGAGGCGTTGTTGACGCAGATGTCGATGCCGCCGAACACTTGCGCGCACTGGCGCACTGCCGCCACCACGCTCGCCTCGTCCCGCACATCCACCGCCAGCGGCAGGGCCTTGCCGCCGGCGCGCTCGATCTGCTCGGCGGCGCTGTAGATGGTGCCGGCGAGCTTCGGGTGCGGCTCGGTCGTCTTGGCGGCGATGGCGATATTCGCGCCGTCACGCGCGGCCCGCAGCGCGATGGCGAGCCCGATCCCGCGGCTGGCACCAGTAATAAAGAGTGTCTTGCCTGCCAGACTCACGGCTCCCTCCCCTGCGCTCCTGCCTCCGCGCGCCCACCCTTGAGCTCGATCCGGTTGCCATCGGGGTCTTCGATGTAGAACGAGCGTCCCTCGCCCTCGGCGCCGTAGCGCGAGGCCGGTGCGGTGACCGCGACACCGCAGGCCTCCAGCCACGCGGACAGGTCCGCTTCGCTGAACGGCGCGAGCGCCAGACAAAAATGGTCGACGTTCGGTCCGGCAGCGGCCGGCGACGCCTGACCCAGCGGCCCGTCGAGTGTCACCAGGTCAATGAGACTGCGCCCCGCGCGCAGCTGCGTCAGGCCCAGCTCGGGCTGCTCGCGCTCCACCCGGCACCCGAGTACGTCGCGGTAGAACACCAGGGCGCTCGGCAGGGCGCGCACCCGCAGCACGATGTGATCGATGCCTTTGACGGCAAACGGAGGACCGGACATTCGACAACTTACGACTTGCCGGAGTAGCTGCTGTCCAGGTAATCGAGGATCTGCTTCGCCTCCTCGTCCGTGATCGGGGCGCCGAAGCGATCCTTCATTTTCAGAATGGTCTTCTGCCACGCCGCACGATTCATGGCCGGCGCGTTACTCTGTATGTACTCGAGGCTGTGGCAGATGATGCACCGGCCGGTAGTCAGGTCGCGCCCGGGAGCGTCCTTGAGCTGAACCGACTCCTCAGCGCCCGCTCCCCACAGCAGCGCGCTGGCGCCGGCCAGCGCCAGCGATGTCAGCAGCACAGCCGCGCGCCTGCGGGCAGCTTTCACGCGACCTCCAGGCTCACGGTCTGCACGATGTTGTCGTGGTAACCGGAAGGGTTGGGGGTCAGTTTGTCGGGCTGCTTCGCGCCGTCACGGCTGCGCGCCCGCACCGACATTCCCAGGGGACCGGCCTTTGAGGTGTCGAGGGGGAAGCGGAACTCGCGCCACGCAAAGCGTCCCAGGTCACGCTGCAGCGTCGCCTCGCGCCAGCTCTGCCCGTGGTCGGCGGACACCTCCACCCCCTCGATGCCGGCGCCGCTATCCCACGCCTTGCCGGCGAGTTCCGCCCGCTCCCCGCGCGGCAGGCGCGCGCCCGAGACGTGGCTGGTGATGAGCGAGTTCACCATCAGCTCGGTGACCGGCGTCGTTTCGGCGCTCTCCTGACTGGTGAAGCGGCTGCCGGGAAAGGCTCCCGTCGGCACCCGGTATGCGGTCTTCATCCAGAACCCGTCGAAGGCCTGCGGCTCGATTCGAATCGAGGTGAGATGCTTCACCCAGTAGGTTGCGACCCAGCCTGGCACGATCAGCCTTGCGGGGGCGCCGTTCCAGTGCGGCAGCGGCTGGCCATTCATCTCGAGAGCAATGAGCGTGTTTTCATCCAGCGCGCGCTCGATGGGCAGGCTCTTCAGGAAGTCCGGCGTCGCGGGCAGGACCGGGGTATCGGCACCGTCGAACACGACTTCGAGTGCGCCGGGCGCCACGCCGGCCCGCTGCAACACATCGCGCAACCGCACGCCGCGCCACAGTGCGTTGCCCATCGCACCGTTGCCCCATTGCACCCCGGGCACTCGCGGCGTGAAGAGTCCACGCCGGTTGCCGGCGCACTGATTGACCGCAGCCACGCTGACGTGCTCGAAGCCGCTCCTGAGCTCCTTCAGGGACAGGGTGAGCGGGTGCTGGGCGCTGGCGCCAGCAATCTGCAACCGCCAGGCGGCCGGATCCACCTGCGGAATGACCGCCAGGTGATAGCGCACGAAAAAGGCATCGTTGCGCGTGAAAGGCGCCGCGAGCTCGGCGAGCGGCGTCTCGAAGTTCGGTGGCCGGAACGAGCGCCGGATGAGCGGTTTCTTGCCGGTGAGTGCGGTGAGCGTGTCCGGCGCACTGCCGGCCGCCTCACCCGCCCAAGCCCGCTCGAGCAGCCAGCCTCCCGCCGTGCCGAGCAGCAGCTCACGCCGTGTCACCATGTGAGCAGAATATCGTAATCCCCCCGGCGGCGGTATCGGCTCGCGCTCCTGCGCCCCGGGCTGCGTAGTACGATCGCAGCCCATGATTCTGCGCAACGCCTGGCGGTGGAGTCTCGTCGCGCTCGCGAGCGCCGTGCCGCACGCCGCCGAGGCGGCCTGGATGGAGCGCACGGAAGCGATCATGGGCACGCGAGTGTACGTGCAGCTGTGGGCCGAGGATCCGCTCAAGGGCAATGCCGCGATCGATGCGGTCATGGCGGACATGCGCCGCATCGATGCGCTCATGAGCCACTACAAGCCCGACAGCCAGTTGTCGCAGATCAACGCGCACGCCAACAGCCAGCCGGTGCAAGTGGACAAGGAGCTGTTCGATCTCATCAAGCTGTCGACGCACTACTCGCAGATCACCGAGGGCGCGTTCGACATCACTTATGCGAGCGTCGGCTACCTCTACGACTACCGCCACCGTATCCGTCCGACCGAAGAGCAGATCACGAAGGCGCTGCCGGGCGTCAACTGGCGCAACATACTGCTCGATGAGGTGCATCACACCGTGCGCTTCGAGCATCCCGGCATGCGCATCGACCTGGGCGGCATCGGCAAGGGCTACGCCGTCGATCATGGTGTGGCGATCCTGAAGGCGCGCGGAATCCAACACGCGGTGGTGAGCGCCGGTGGCGACAGTCGCATCCTCGGTGATCACCTGGGACGCCCGTGGCTGGTGGCCATCCGCCACCCGGACGATCCCAGGAAGGTGGTCACGCGCATCCCGCTGTCCGACAGCGCCATGTCGACCTCGGGAGACTACGAACGATATTTCGACGAGAACGGCGTGCGCTATCACCACATCATCGACCCGCGCACGGGTCACTCGGCCAGCAAGGTGCGCAGCGCCACGATCCTCGCTCCGACGGCCGCGCAAACCGACGGCATGTCGAAGACCGCCTTCGTGCTCGGTCCGGAAAAAGCGCTCGCGATCATCAACCGCATGCCTGAGTACGATGCGGTCTTCGTGTGCCCCGACGGGCGCGTGTTGTACTCGAACGGGCTGCGGCCGCCGCTGCCGCGACCGGCGGGCGCCTCGCCGCCCGCGGCTACTGCGACGAGCCCCCGTGTGACACCCTGAGCAGAGCGTCCACCTCCGTCTCGGCGGCGAGCCAGTCCTCGGTCTCGTGACCGGGCGCAAAGCCACGCCGCTCGGCGCGCAGATAAGCACCTTCCGCAATCATCGTGCGCCGCGCCTCAGGCGTGAGCGCCAGCCGCGAGGGCTCAGAGGGTGACGGACGCACCCGCGCGCTCGGGCGCGGTACTTCGCGTGCAGGGGGACTCTTCGCGGGAACATCGCTCGGACGACGAGTGGCCATCGGCACCTCCTTGGCAGGGGAGCTCACTTTGCGCGCCTGCGGTGCGCAAGCGCAAGCGCCGTTCCTGCCATGCAGGGGCGGTGACCGATGGCGCCCTGTTCCGGGGCACCGAAGCGCAGGATGCGCCGTCCGCTATGGTGCGGTTGCCCTGAGCTCTTCGCAGCCGCCGCCGTCGCTGACCGACACCAGCTTTTGCGCCTGTGCCGTCAGCGTGCGGCTGTAGCAGCCTTCGCTGAAGTCCTGCGCACGGTAGCTCTGGGTCGTCTGACTGCCGGAGTGGCCCAGGATGTTGAAGCTGGCATCGAATTGCAACGTGTCGGTGGCGTGCACCTGGTTGTCGAGTGTGCGCACACGGCCGCTCGCGTCGGGGCGCGATTCGCGCTCCAGATCGCGCTGATCGCTGGTGGCGATCTGCGTTGCAGTGCCGTCGGCGTTGACGACAAACGAGTAGTTCAGCCTCAGCGGGTAGCTGAAATGCTGCTCGCTCACACTCTCATCGCCGCCCGCCCGCGTGCTCACGACCGAATCCACCCGCGTGGTCTGCTGTGCATTCTGGATGTCGGTCGTGGGGCTGACGTCGAATTCCTGGTGGTTCAGGTAATTCATGCTCTGCCTGAGCGTGGTGAGCACGCGCCCGTGCGAGGTATCCACATAGCCGCTGATGGCGAATTCGCGGTTCGACGTCACCAGAATGCTGCCCGTGTAGGTCGGACCGGCGGGATTGGCGGTAATGTTCCCGGTGACCACGGGAGCCGGCGCCGCCCCGAGAGTGTTGCTCAGCAGCCCGCCGCTGATGCGCGCCTGGCCGCGATCGGTATACGCGAGCAGGTTGGCGGTGGCGAGAAAGTAGCTGTCGGCGTTGTAGACGCCGATGCCGAGCACATGGGGATTGCCGTCAGCCAGCAGCGCGGCGAAGGGTGTGAGATCCACCCGATAGGGCCTGAAATCGAGCGTCTGCACGCCGGGAATGGGCTCCCACAGGAACGGGTCGATGCCGCCGGTATAGATCCAGGGGTAAACGGGCGCGACCCCGGCCGGCTGTCCGTCGATCGTCACCTCGGTCTCGCGGAATGGTGTGTTGCCGCAGCTCTCGAGGTGCACGGTCTGGTCGTTGGGTACGCAGAAGTACCAGAACTCGTCGTTCGACTGGCTTTGCGCAATCACATCCAGGTAGACACGCTCGGTGTTGCGGGGCAGGTTGAGCGCCTGCGTGATCTGGCTGGCTGTCGCGTTGAGCGTGCCGGCATCGCCGCCCGGGCCGTTGACCGGCACCACCAGGTCGGGCGTGCGCGGCGCGCGCTCCTCACCGGATACGGGATAGAACTCGAGCGCGGCGTTGGCATAGATGATGCCGTTGTAGGTCACTCCCCCCGAGACGCCGACGAAGTTGCCGATATTGGCTTCGCCGGTCTGCGCGGATGTGAAGATCGCTGTCAGGTCGGTGACGTCGCGCTCCACGTGCCACGAGGGGCTCAACGCGGCGCGCGGCTCGGCCGTGGTTCCGTAATAGATGCTGGCGTGGCCGAGGTAGAAGGCCGCGGTACGGTCAAACTGCCGTCCGGCGGTAACGGTGAAGTCTGCCGTGAAGACCACCCGGGCCCACGGTCCCGGACAGCCCGACGGTGGCGCATAGCCGAAGGTCTTGGGAGTGAAGTCGGCGAAGCGCAGATTCTGGAACAGCTGCACGACGCAGGCCTGCGCATGCGGCCGGGACACGGGCGGCTCGGCGCTGATCGGGTTCGAAGAGCCGATCTGAGGTGAGGACGGCACCGGCACCACCTGCGCCCGCGCCGCCAGGGCGCCGCCGAACAACAGGCACACGAGCGCGACCAGAGGGCGTCGCTCCTCGGGAAAGCGGGTGGGTGTTGTAGACATCCTGGCCTCCTGCCGCACGCCCTGACTCACTGCCGCGCTACGGGGACTTGCGCAACGCCCCCTGCCCCTTGCGGCTCGGGCGCTTGCGGCGCGCGACCGCGCGGCGCGGGCTCGCCTCATCGCCTGCGACGGCGCCCCCGTTGCCGGTAGCGCCGCGGCGCGCGCCCGCGGCCGCGCCGGCCGTCACCTCGAGCCCCAGCAGGTACTTGCGAAAACCGCGCCCGAGCTCCGGGTGACCGAGCGCGTATTCGACCGTCGCCTGCAGGTAACCGAGCTTGCTGCCGCAGTCATAACGCTTGCCGGTGAAGCGATAGGCATACACCGCCTCCTCGCGCATGAGCGCGGCGATGCCGTCGGTGAGCTGAATCTCGCCGCCGGCGCCGGAGCTCAGCTTCTCCAGGTGCTCGAAGATCGACGGCGCCAGCACATAGCGGCCGACCACGGCAAGGTTCGAGAGCGCCACGGCGGGCTTGGGCTTCTCGACGATGCTGCGCACACGGCTGGTCACCGCGCGGTCGGCCTCCACCGCGACGATGCCGTACTTCTCGGTGTCCTGCCGCGGCACCACCTGCACCCCGAGGACGCTGGCGCGCTTGGCCTCGTAGACCTGCGCCATCTGCGCCAGGCAGGCGACGTCGCTGCGAATCAGATCGTCCGCGAGGTGCACGAAGAATGGCTCGGCGCCCACCGCCGGCTGCGCGCACAACACCGCATGACCCAGGCCCAGCGGCGCCGGCTGCCGGATGTAGATGCAGGACGCGTAGGAGGGCAAGACGCTGCGCAGCTGGTTGAGCAGATCGCTCTTGCCCTGCTGCTCGAGCATCAGCTCGAGTTCCTGGTCGGAGTCGAAATGATCCTCGATGGCCCGCTTGGAGGCGCCGGTAATGAACACCAGGCGCTGCGCACCCGCGGCGAGCGCTTCCTCGACCGCGTACTGGATCAGCGGCTTGTCGACCACCGGCAGCATTTCCTTCGGACTCGCCTTGGTCGCGGGCAGAAAGCGCGTGCCGCGCCCGGCCACCGGAAACACGGCGGTACGGATGGCGGACTTGGAGCTGCTCCTCATGCAGATTCTCCGCAGGCCTGCCGGCCCGGGGGTGCAATTCTAGCCGCTGCGCTGCGCGCCTTCATTACCGCCGCGGCCTCAGGTGGGCCTGGCGGCGGCGGTCTGATCGGTGCGCTCGGCCCACTTGAAGACCGCCGGCCGCATGCTGTCCCAGGAACGGCACTTCGGGCAGCGCCAGTACCACCCGACGCTGTTGAGCCCGCAATCATCGCACTGGTAGCGGCCGCCGGCGTCGCCGATGCGGGTCAGCAAGGCGCCGAGGGAGCTCGCCTCGGCCGGCGACTCCACGCCCACGCCGAACTCCGCGGCGATGCCCGGAAGCTGCACCACGTCCGCGGGCGGCATCGCCGTGGCGAGCAGCCATGCCAGCTGCCGCTGAGTGAGCCGGCCGCTGTGTCGCAGCCGCGCGCACAGCTCAGTCAACATATCGGCGCGCCCGGTCTGGCGGGCGATGGCGAGCACCGAGGGAATGATCTCGAGCGCGAGGCCCGGCGCCATCTCGAGCGCCTGCAGGTACAGCAGCAGCGCGGCGGCGGCATCCCCGGCCCGCTCGCTGATGCGCGCGCTGAGGATGTCCGCACGCGGCAGCGCCGGCTGATGAGTGCGGGCCTGGCGCAGCAGCGTGCGTGCGCGCTCACTGTCGCCCTGCACCAGCGCATATTCGGCGAGCTCACACAGGTAGTGGGCCGCGATCCGCCCGCGCTCGAGCTGCACCGCGGGGGGGAGCTCGTGAAACACCTTGAGCGCCTTGGCCCAGTCACCCTGGGTCTCGTAGATGCCTACGAGGGTGTCGAGTGCGGCGTGACGATATTCGCGCGAAGCGGCGAGCTCCTCGAGCACGCGCTCGGCGCGATCCATGAGTCCCGCGCTCTGATAGTCCAGCGCCAGTGCGAACGCCGCCTTGTCGCGCAGGCCGGTGCCGCCGTGATCGCGCAGGTGCGAATGGATGGCGATCGCCCGATCGACCTCGCCGCGGCGCCGGAACAGGCTCCCGAGCGCGAACTGGATCTCGGCGGCATCGCCGTCGGCCTCGGCCATGCGGGCGAAGATCTCCGCGGCGTGGTCGAAACGGTCGTTGATGAGATGGTCGAGGCCGACGTAGTAGTCGCGTGGCAGGCGCACGGTGCGTGCTGCGCCGTTACGGCGGCCGAGAAAATAGGCGGCGAGACCGACGAGAACGAAGGCCAGCGCCAGCAGCAGTGGAGGCAGCTCGAACACTTGGCTGACGATATCAGGTCCGCGCCGCGGGTGCGCCTCGCTCAGTCGCGGATCGGCCGGTCGGCGCCGTCGTTCACCCGCTCGCGCAGATCCTTGCCGGGCTTGAAGTGCGGAACGTGCTTGCCCGAGAGCGCCACCGCCTCGCCGGTCTTGGGGTTGCGCCCCTGGCGCGGCGGCCGGAAGTGCAGCGAGAAGCTGCCGAAGCCGCGGATCTCGATGCGCTCCCCCTGCGAGAGCGCATCGCTCATGATCTCCAGAATCTGCTTCAGCGCGAGCTCCACGTCCTTCGCCGGCAGGTGCTTCTGCTTGGCGGTAATGATCTCGATGAGCTCCGACTTGGTCATGCGCTCAGCGCTCACCGGAACCGATGTGCTCCTTGAGCAGATCCCCGAGGGTGGTGCCCGAGGGCGCCGTCTCCGAGCGGTAGCTCTGCACCGCCTCGGCCTCCTCGTGAGCCTCCTTGGCCTTGATCGACAGCGAGATGGTGCGCGACTTGCGGTCGACACCGGTGAACTTCGCCTCCACCTCATCGCCCACCTTGAGCACCGCGCGGGCGTCCTCCACGCGTTCGCGGCCGAGCTCGGAAGCACGCAGCTGGCCCTCGACGCCGTTGCCCAGATCGATCACCGCGCCGCGGGGGTCGACCTCCTTCACCACACCCTTGACGATCGTGCCCTTGGGATTGTCGGCGATATAGGCGGAGAACGGATCCTTGGCCAGCTGTTTGATGCCGAGTGAGATGCGCTCGCGCTCCGGGTCGATCGACAGCACCATGGCCTCGAGCTGCTGGCCCTTCTGGTAGTTGCGCACGGCCTCTTCGCCCGGCTGGTCCCAGGAGATATCCGAGAGGTGCACCAGGCCGTCGATGTTGCCCTGCAGACCTATGAAAATGCCGAAGTCGGTGATCGACTTGATCTGGCCCGCCACCTTGTCGCCCTTGTTGTAGTTCTCGGCAAACTCCTTCCACGGGTTGGCCTGGCACTGCTTGAGCCCGAGGGATATGCGGCGGCGCTCCTCGTCCACGTCGAGCACCATCACCTCGACCTCCTGCCCGGTGTGCACCACCTTGGCAGGATTGACGTTCTTGTTGGTCCAGTCCATCTCCGAGACGTGTACCAGGCCCTCGACGCCGTCCTCGATCTCCACGAACGCGCCGTAGTCGGCGATGTTGGTGACCTTGCCGAACACGCGGGTACTCGGCGGATAGCGGCGCGCGATGTTCTGCCACGGATCCGCTCCCAGCTGCTTGAGCCCCAGGCTCACGCGCGAGCGCTCGCGGTCGAACTTCAGAATGCGCACCTCGACCTCGTCGCCCACCTTGACGACCTCGGAAGGATGCTTGACGCGCTTCCACGCCATGTCGGTGATGTGCAGCAGGCCGTCGATCCCGCCCAGATCGACGAACGCGCCGTAGTCGGTGAGGTTCTTGACCGTGCCGCGCACCACTGCGCCTTCCTGCAGGTTGTCCATGAGCGCGCTGCGCTCGGCGGAAAACTCCTGCTCGACGACGGCGCGGCGCGATACCACTACGTTGTTGCGCTTCTGATCGAGTTTGATGACCTTGAACTCGAGCGGCTTGCCTTCCAGATAGGAGGTGTCGCGCACCGGGCGCACGTCCACCAGCGACCCCGGCAGGAACGCCCGCACGTTCTCGATCTCCACGGTGAAGCCGCCCTTGACGCGCCCGGTGATGACGCCGGTCACGATCTCGGACTTGTTGAATGCCTCCTCGAGGCGTGTCCAGGTGCGCGCGCGCTTGGCCTTCTCGCGCGACAGGCGCGTTTCCCCGGTACCGTCCTCGACCGAGTCGAGAGCGACCTCCACATTGTCACCGGCCTTGACCTCCACCTCGCCGCGCTCGTTCTTGAACTGCTCGAGAGGGATCACGGCCTCGGACTTGAGGCCTACGTTGACGATGACGACGTCCTCGGTGACATCGATCACGAGCCCGGTCAGGATCATTCCCGGGCGGATGCGCTGATTGGCGAGACTCTGCTCGAAGAGCTGGGCGAAACTTTCTGTCATACCTTCACTTTGCACGCGCTAGCGGCGTGCCGGCACTGGACCCCCATCCTGCGGCCCAGGAAAAAACACCAGGCACCCGCCTCCTGCGTGTGCCAACCTAGAATCACCTTCCGTGCGTATCGCGACGAGCGGCTTCAGCGCCACAAGCGACGGGCGGCCATGAGTTCCAGCACCCGTCCCACCACCGCCCCGACGTCCAGGCCGGTGGAATCGATCACGCAGGCGTCGGGCGCAGGCCGCAACGGGGCGATCTGACGGGTCTGATCCCTCAAGTCCCGCGCGGCTATCTCGCGCGAAAGGGCGGGAAGGCTAACATCGGAACCCTTGTCTTTCAACTGCTTATGGCGGCGCAGGGCCCTCTCCTCGGGGGTGGCGGTCAGGAATATTTTCAGGTCCGCCCCGGGGAAGACCACGGTGCCCATATCCCGGCCGTCAGCCACCAGCCCGGGGGGCCGCGCGAAGGCCCTTTGGCGCTCGAGCAACGCGGCGCGCACTCCCGGCCAGGCGGCCACCCGTGAGGCCCCCTGGCCCGCGGCTTCGGAGCGGATCTCCCCGGTCACGTCCCGCCCGTCGAGCCAGACGCGCTCGCCACCGTCCGGGTCCGAGCCGAACCTGACATCCATGCGCGCGGCGAGCTCCGCGTGCCGCTCCTGGTCCTCGCTCGCCGCACCCGCAGCGAGCCCGGCAAGCGCCACCAGGCGATACAGCGCGCCGCTGTCGAGCAGATGCCAGCCCACATGCCGCGCGACCGCACGGCTGATGGTGCCCTTGCCCGAGCCACTCGGGCCGTCGATGGTGACGATGGGACAGGCGCTCTGTCGGGGCATCCGGATCGGTTTCCGTCAGAGCGCTTCGACGCCCAAGCCCGCGGCACGCGCCGTGGCCACGAACCCGGGAAACGAAGTGGCCACGTTGGCGACGTCCCGGATCTCGATGGGCGTGCGCGCCCTCAAAGCCGCAACCGCGAACGCCATGGCGACGCGGTGATCGCCGCAGCTGTCGATCGTACCGCCCGTGAGCGCCTCCGCACCGCGGATCCACAGGCCATCGGGCAGCAGCTGATGCTCGACGCCGAGCTGCCCCAGCCCCGCGGCCATGGCCGCAAGCCGGTCACTCTCCTTGACGCGCAGCTCGAGGGCGCCGCGAACCAGGGTCTCGCCGCTCGCGCAGGCCGCGGCGATGAAGAACACCGGAAACTCATCGATGGAGGTGGGAATGAGCGCCTCGGGCACCGTGATGCCGTGCAGGGCGCTGCGCTGAACCTCGATGTCGGCGACCGGCTCATGGGTCGGCCCACCCGGCACGGCGTGCGGGTGCAGGCGGATGTCCGCTCCCATGCGCCGCAGCAGCTCCAGCAGTCCGGTACGCGTCGGGTTCACGCCGACGTTGGTCAGCGTGAGTGGACGATCGGCTGCGAGGCATCCCGCCACCAGAAAAAACGCCGCCGAGGAGAAGTCCGCCGGCACCGCTACCCGCGTGCCGTGCAGGGTCTGCCCGCCTTCCATCGCGATGGAGCGCCCCTCGTGCGACAGTTGCACGCCGAATGCGCCGAGCATGCGCTCGGTGTGATCGCGCGAGAGCGCAGGCTCGGTCACGTGCGTGCGGCCGCTCGCGGCGAGACCGGCCAGCAGGATCGCGGATTTCACCTGCGCGCTCGCCACCGGCAGGCTGTAGTGAATGCCCCGCAGATGCGGCGTACCGCGGATCTCCACCGGCGGGCGGCCCTGGTGCGTATGGATTCGCGCTCCCATCATCTGCAGCGGCACGACGACTCGCTCCATCGGCCGGCGCATGAGCGACTCGTCGCCGATGAGCGTCGCGTCGAAATTCTGCGGCGCGAGCAGCCCCATCATCAGGCGCATGGCGGTACCGGCATTGCCCATGTCGAGGGGCGAGCGCGGCGCCGCGAGGCCGTGCGCGCCCACCCCGCGCACCAGCACCTGCGTGTCGAGCGGCCCCTCGATGCGCACCCCGAGCTCCTGCAGCGCCCGCGCGGTGGCGAGGCAGTCCTCGCCGGCCAGAAAGCCACTGATGTGCGTGTCGCCCTCGGCAAGCGCACCGAGCATGAGCGCGCGGTGCGAGATCGACTTGTCCCCCGGCACCGTGAGGGTGCCCTCGACGCTGCCGCCGGGGCGGATGCGATAACGGGCGGCGCCGGGCCCGCTCATAGCACTGCCCGCGGATAGGAGCCGAGCACGCGAAACAGCGAGGCGCGCTTTTTCAGCGCCGCCAGCGCCTTGGCGACGTGGGGCTCGTCGGCGTGGCCCTCGAGATCCATGAAGAACACGTAATCCCACTTGCGCCGCCGTGATGGCCGCGATTCGATGCGCGTGAGCGACACGCGGTGGCGCGCCAGCGGCTCGAGCAGCCGGTACAGCGCCCCGGGCGCATCGGTGTGGCCCACGGACACCAGCAGCGTCGTGCGATCCTCGCCGCTCGGCGTGAAGAGCTTCCGCCCGAGCACCAGAAAGCGCGTGGTGTTGTCGGCGCGATCCTCGATCTCCGCGGCCAGGATCTTGAGGCCATAGACCTCCGCGGCGGTCTCGCCGGCAATGGCCGCGCTGCCCTTCTCGTCGCGCGCGCGCCGCGCTCCTTCCGCGTTGCTGGATACCGGCACCTGCTCGACACCCGGCAGATGCTCCTCGAGCCACTGCCGGCACTGGCCCAGGGATTGCGGGTGCGAGCAGACGCGCTCGATGCGCTCCAGCGCGCTCATGGCGCCCATGAGGTGATGGCGCACGCGCAGCTCCACCTCCCCGCAGATCTTCAACGGCGAGGTCAGGAAGCGGTCGAGCGTGTGGTTGACCGTGCCCTCGGTGGAGTTCTCGATGGGCACGACCCCGAAGTCCGCGCTCGCGGCCTCCACCTCGTGAAACACCTCATCGATCGAGGCGAGCGGCAGGGCACGCACCGAGTGCCCGAAATGATTGAGCACCGCGGTTTGCGTGAAGGTGCCCTCGGGACCGAGGAACGCCACTTTGAGCGGCTCCTGCTGCGCAAGACACGCCGACATGATCTCGCGGAACAGCCGCAGCACCTCCGCGTCGCGCAACGGTCCCTGGTTGCGCGCCTGTGCGCGCCGCAGCACCTGCGCCTCGCGCTCCGGGCGATAGAAATCCACCGTGCGGCCGTCGCTGCTCTTGGAAATCCCCACCTGCTGCGCGAGGCGCGCGCGCTCGTTGATCAGCCCGTGAATCTGTTCATCGACCGCATCGATCCGGACGCGCACCTGCTCCAGGTCCAGCCCCCGCGGTGTCGCTGGCGGCGCGCCCGCCGGCGCGCGCGCCGTGGCCGGGGGGCGGGCACGGCGTCCCGCGGCGCGCGAGGGCTTGCTGTTCTTAGGGGCCATGGGGGCGTTCCCGGCTGCCGTCAGACTATGCGCGCCGACAGCACGCCGTCGATGGCGTGGATGCTCGCCAGCAGGTCCTCGCCGACCGCACCGTCGGCGTCGATGAGCGTGTAGGCGAACTCACCGCGCGACTTGTTCAGCAGATCGGCGATATTGATCCCGCGGGCGGCGAGGCAGGTGGAAATCTGGCCCACCATGTTGGGCACGTTGCTGTTGGCGATCGCCAGACGCGTGGTATTCGGCACCCGCGGCAGCACCGCTTCCGGGAAGTTGACGCTGTTGCGGATGTTGCCGTTCTCGAGGAAGTCGCGCACCTGCTCCGCGACCATGACGGCGCAGTTCTCCTCGGCCTCGCCGGTGGAGGCGCCGAGGTGCGGCAGGGTCACCACCCGCGGGTGATCCTTGAGCGCGCGGCTGGGGAAGTCACACACGTAGGCATGCAGACGCCGGGCATCGAGCGCCGCCAGCACCGCCCGGGTATCGACGATGGCGGCGCGCGCGAAGTTGAGGAGCGTGGCGTCGGGCTTGGCGAGCGCGAGACGCGCGCCGTTGACCAGCCCCTGCGTGTGCTCGTTCAGCGGCACGTGCACCGTGATCGCATCCGCGCGCGTGAACAGGTCCTCGAGCGACCGTGCCTGCTCGACGCTCGAGGACAGCTGCCAGGCGCGCTGCACGGTGAGCTGCGGGTCGTAGCCAAGCACCCTCATCCCCAGGGCGAGAGCGGAGTTCGCCACCTCGACTCCGATGGCGCCCAGGCCCACGACTCCGAGTGCGCGGCCGGGCAGCTCGAAGCCCACGAAGCTCTTCTTGCCCTTCTCGACCGCCGCCTCGATGGCCTCGTCATCGCCCTCCAGTGCGCGCGCGAACAGCCACGCCGAGCCGATGTTGCGCGCCGCCAGCAGCAGGCCCGCGAGCACCAGCTCCTTGACCGCGTTGGCGTTGGCGCCCGGGGTGTTGAACACCGGAATGCCGCGCCGGCTCAACTGCGCGACCGGGATGTTGTTGACGCCCGCCCCGGCGCGGCCGATCGCGCGCACGCCGGGCGTGACCTCAAAGCCGTGCAGGTCGGCCGAGCGCACCAGGATGGCGTCCGGGTGCGTCACCGCGGCGCCCACTTCGTAGCGCTCGCGCGGCAGGCGGGCCAGGCCCCGGCTGCTGATGTCGTTGAGTGTGAGAATGCGGTAGCTCATGCGCGCTCAGCCGTGGCGACGCTCGAATTCCTTCATGAGGGCCACCAGGGCCTGCACCCCCTCGAGCGGCATGGCGTTGTAGAGACTCGCACGCATGCCGCCCACGGAACGGTGACCTTCGAGGCCGGTGAGCCCGGCCTCGTGCGCCGCGGCGAGAAAGGCGCGCTCGAGCTGCGGCGCCGCGAGCGTGAACGGCACGTTCATCCACGAGCGGCAGGACACCGCCACCGGGTTGGCGTAGAAACCGGACGCGTCGATCGCCTCGTACAGCAGTTGCGCCTTGGCACGGTTGCGCTCACCGAGCACCGTGAGCCCGCCCTGGGCCTTCAGCCAGCGAAACACCAGCCCCGCGCAATACCAGGCGAAAGTCGGCGGGGTGTTGAGCATCGAGCCCTCTTCGGCCATCGCCTTGTAGTCCCACACCGCCGGCGTGCCCGGGCGGGCCTTACCCAAGAGGTCCTCACGTACGATGACCACTACCAGTCCCGCGGGACCGATGTTCTTCTGGGCACCCGCGTAGATGAGCGCGAACTTCGAGACCACGAGCGGTCGCGACAGAATGCTCGAGGACATGTCGGCAACCAGCGGCACGCCTGCGGTGTCGGGGACGTACGGGAACTCCACCCCGCCGATGGTCTCGTTGGGCGTGTAATGCACGTAGGCCGCCTGCGCACTGAGGCGCAGCGTCTCTCCCGCCGGCACGGTGGTGTAGTTGGACGCCGCCTCATCGGCAGCGATGTTGACCTTGCCCGTCAGGCGCCGGGCCTCGAGCAGCGCCTTCTTCGACCACGCACCGGTATTCAGGTAATCGACCGTGGAGTCGGCACGCGCGATGTTCATCGGGATGGCCGCGAACTGGCCGGTTGCGCCACCCTGCAGGAACAGCACCCTGTAGTGCGCGGGAACCGCCAGCAGCTCGCGCAGCAGTTGCTCGGCTTCCTGAGCGGCTGCGACAAAGGCCTTGCTGCGATGGCTCACTTCCATCACCGACATGCCGCACCCATGCCAGTCGGTCAGCTCCTCGCGGACCTGTTCGAGGACTTCCACGGGCAGCGTGGCCGGCCCCGCAGCGAAATTGAATACGCGCAAGCCTAGGTCTCTGCCGCCGGCTCGCCCGCACCGGCCTGCGGACCAGGCTCGGCGAGCGGCTCCTCCTCGCCGGTATCCAGGCTCTCGACGCGCTCGATGCCGACCAGCCGCTCCCCCTCCTCGAGTCGGATGAGCCGTACCCCCTGGGTGTTACGTCCCTGCACGGAGATCTCATCCACCGTGGTACGCACCAGCGTACCGGTGGAGCTGATGAGCATGATCTCCTGTCCCGGCATGACCTGCAGCGCCGCCACCGTGACGCCGTTGCGGTCCGAGGTCTGCAGCGCGATCACGCCCTGCCCGCCGCGGCCGTGCGACGGAAACTCCTCCAGCGGCGTGCGCTTGCCGTAGCCCGCGGCGGAGGCGCTCAGCACGTGACCCTCACCCACCACGATCAGCGCGATCAGATCCTGGCCCGCCCCCAGGCGAATGCCGCGCACCCCGGCCGCCTCGCGCCCCATGTAGCGCACTTCGTCTTCGTGGAAGCGGATCGCCTTGCCGCCGCTCGATACCAGCATGATCTCGCGCTCACCGTCGGTGATCGCCACTCCGACCAGCTGATCGTTGTCGTGCAGGTCGACCGCGATGATGCCGCTGGTACGCGGCCTCGAGAACGCCGCGAGCGGCGTCTTCTTCACGGTGCCGGCGCGCGTGGCCATGAACACGAAGTGCTGCTCGTCGTACTGCTTGACCGGCAACAGGGCGTTGATCTTCTCGCCCTCCTCGAGCGGCAACAGGTTCACCATCGGCTTGCCGCGCGCGCCGCGTCCGGCCTGTGGCAGCTCGTACACCTTGAGCCAGTACACCTTGCCGCGGTTGGAAAAGCACAACACGGTGTCGTGCGTATGGGCGACGAACAGCTTCTCGACGAAATCCTCGTCCTTGACCGCGGTGGCGGTCTTGCCGCGTCCGCCGCGGCGCTGCGTCTGGTACTCGGTGAGCGGCTGGCTCTTGGCGTAACCGGCGTGCGACAGCGTCACCACCACGTCCTGCGGCTCGATCAGGTCCTCGGTGGTCAGATCCAGATGATCGCGGTTGATCTCGGTACGGCGCGCATCGCCATACGCCGCGCGCACCTCGAGCAGCTCGGAGCGCACCACCTGCGTGAGCCGCTCGGCGCGGGCCAGAATGTCGCTCAGGTCGCGGATGCTCTCGAGCAGCTCGCGGTATTCGGCGACGATCTTGTCCTGCTCGAGTCCCGTGAGCCGATGCAGGCGCATGTCCAGAATGGCCTGCGCCTGCGTTTCCGACAGCCGATAGCCCCCGCCACCCAGGCCCAGCTCGGCGGCCAGACCCTGGGGTCGGGTGGAAATGGAGCCGGCGCGCTCGAGCAGTGCGGTGACCACGCCCGGTGGCCAGGCGCGCGCCTGCAGTGCCGTGCGTGCCTCGGGGGGCGAGGGCGCGGCCTTGATGAGCGCGATCACCGCGTCGATGTTGGCGAGTGCCACCGCCAGACCCTCGAGGATGTGGGCCCGTTCGCGCGCCTTGGCGAGATCGTAGATGGTGCGCCGCGTGACGACTTCGCGGCGGTGCCGGATGAAAGCCTCCAGCATCTCCTTCAGCGACATCAGCTTCGGCTGCCCGTCCTGCAGGGCCACCATGTTGATGCCGAACACCGTCTCCATCGGCGTCTGCGCATACAGGTTGTTGAGCACGATCTCGGTGACCTCGCCGCGCTTGAGCTCGATGACCACGCGCATGCCGTCCTTGTCGGACTCATCACGCAGGCCGTCGCCGGCGATCCCGTCGATCAGTTTCTCGCGCACCAGCTGGGCGATGCGCTCGATGAGGCGCGCCTTGTTGACCTGGAAGGGAAGCTCGGTGACCACGATCGCCTGGCGATCGGCCTTGCCGACCTCCTCGATGCTGACGCGCGCGCGCACCGACAGTCGGCCGCGGCCGGTGCGGTAGGCGGTGGCGATCTCCTGGGCGCCGTTGATGATGCCGCCGGTGGGGAAGTCCGGTCCCGGCATGTGCTGCATCAGCGCCGCCAGTGGCAGCGCCGGATCATCCAGCAGCGCGATGCACGCGTCGACGGTCTCGGTGAGATTGTGCGGCGGGATGTTGGTCGCCATGCCGACCGCGATGCCGGTCTGCCCGTTCACCAGCAGGTTCGGCACGCGCGTCGGCAGCACCGAGGGCTCCTGCTCGGACTCGTCGTAGTTGGGCGTGAAATCGACCGTTTCCTTCTCGATGTCCGCGAGCAGCTCGTGCGCGATGCGCGACATGCGCACCTCGGTGTAGCGCATGGCGGCGGGCATGTCGCCGTCCACCGAGCCGAAATTTCCCTGTCCGTCGACCAGCAGGTAGCGCATGGAAAACGGCTGCGCCATGCGCACGATGGTGTCGTAGACCGCGGTGTCGCCGTGCGGGTGGTACTTGCCGATCACGTCCCCGACCACGCGCGCGGACTTCTTGTAGGCCTTGTTCCAGTCGTTGCCGAGCTCACGCATGGCATGCAGCACACGGCGGTGCACGGGCTTCAGTCCGTCACGCACGTCGGGCAGTGCCCGCCCGACGATCACGCTCATCGCATAGTCGAGATAAGACTGCCGCATCTCGTCTTCGAGACTGACGGACAGGATTTCGCGGGCGATTTCAGCCATTAAACTGCGGTGAAATAAAAGCGTAAGTCTATCACGAAGCGCCTCTGCGGCCGCTGCTTTGCCTGCGGCGCGGCTCAAGTCCCGCCGGCCCGCGCAGCGCGCGCCCCCGGGCGGGCACCGATATACTGCGCGCAGCTGTTTTGGAGAACGATGTCCACCAGGGAAAGAGCCGAGCTGCTGATCGAGGCCCGCTGGCTGCTGCCAATCGCACCCGCCAACACCGCGCTCGCCGATCACGCGGTGGCGGTGTCCGCCGGCCGTATCGTGGCCATCGGTCCCAGCGCGGCGCTGCGCGCCCGCTTCGAGATCCGCGAGCGCGTGGTGCGCGAGCGGCATGCGCTCCTGCCGGGCCTGGTGAACGCCCACACGCGCGCCTGTCACACGCTGCTGCGCGGCCTGCCGGTGCGCGGCCCGCGCTGGCGCTGGCTGACCGAGACCGTGGCTCCGGTGGAGGAGCGCTGTGTGAGCGCGGATTTCGTGCGCGACGGCACCCGCTTAGGCATAGCCGAGATGCTGCGTGGCGGGATCACCTGCTTCGCGGACCTGAGCCTCTTTCCTGAGGAAGCCGCGCGCGCCGCCGCCGCGGCCCACGTGCGCGCGGCCATAGGTCTGCCGGTGTCGGACGCTCCCACACCCTGGGCCGAGGGCGCGACCGCGCACCTGGCCAGGGCCGAGCGACTCTGGGACGAGTACCGCGCGGACTCACGCATCGGCCTGTATTTCGCGCCGTTGACAGTGCACGGCGTGAGCGAGGCGCTGCTCACGCGCGTGCGGCGCGTGGCGGATGAGCTCGACGCGCGCGTCGCCGTGCACCTGGCGGAGCTCACCGGAGCCGCAGAATCCGCGGACGCCGGCGCGGGCGTGCAGGATGGCGCGCGTACGCCGCGCTATGAGCGTCCGCTGCGCCAGCTCCACGCGCTCGGCCTGCTGCGCCCGGGATTCACCGCCATCGGTGCCGGTAGCTGCGAGGGCGCGGATCTGGAACTGCTGGCGCGCCACGGCGCCGGCCTCATCGCCTGCCCGCAGGCGGATCTGCGCCTCGGTGCACGCTCGCCGGTGGCCTCGCTCGAGGGCAACCGCACCGGCCTCGGCACCGACAGCCCGGTCGCCGCCGGCGGGCTCGACCTGCTGGCGGAGGCGCGCGCTGGCGCACTGCATTCGGGGCTCGCCGCCGGGGAGGTGTTGCGCATGGCGACGCTCGGCGGCGCCACGGTGCTCGGTCTGCAGGCACAGATCGGCTCGATCGAGCCCGGCAAGGCCGCCGATCTGATCTGCATCGATCTCGGCGCGCTCAGCGGCCAGCCGGCCGCGGCCATCGCGGACGCCATCGTCTTCGGCGCCACCCGCGCGCAGGTGAGCGACGTCTGGACCGCAGGGCGCCTCGCCGTGAGCGGTGCGCGCCTGGTTGTGCTCGACGAGGAGGAGCTGGCCGCCCTGCCCGCGCGCTGGGCACAGCGCGTACGCATGGAGGCCGCCGCGTGAACGCCGATAGCGCGGAACTGGCGAAGTTCGAGGCCAGTGCTGCGGCGTTCTGGGACAGCCACGGGGAATTTGCTCCCCTGCACCTGTTGAATCCGCTGCGCACCCAGTTCATCGCGCAGCGCACGACACTCGCGGGCAGGCGGGTGCTGGACGTGGGCTGCGGCGGGGGACTGCTCGCGGAGGCACTGGCGCGCGCCGGGGCGCGGGTCACCGCCATCGATCTGGCGCCCGCCATGATCGAGGTCGCGCGCCTGCACGCTGCCGAATCCGCACTCGCGGTGGATTACCGCCTCATCGCCGCGGAGGAGCTGGCGGCCGCCGAGCCGGCCGCATTCGATGTGGTCACCTGCATGGAAATGCTCGAGCACGTTCCCGACCCCGCCGCCATGACGGCGACGCTGGCGCGCCTGCTGCGGCCCGGCGGCGCCCTGTTCGTCTCGACCATCAACCGCAACCTCAGATCCTTCCTGCTCGCGATCGTCGGCGCGGAATACCTCCTCGGTCTGATCCCACGCGGCACGCACGAGTATGAGCGGCTGATCCGCCCGGCGGAGCTGGCGCGCTGGGCGCGCGCCGCGGGGCTCACCTTCAAGACCATGGCGGGCATCGAACTCAACCCCTTCACCCGGCGCGTGGCCCTCACCCGTGACGTCGCCGTGAACTACCTGGCGCATTTCCAGCGATGAGTACGCTGGTCATATTCATCGTCGCCGGCGCCGCGCTCGCCACCGGCGCGGTGCTCGGCACGCTGCTGACGCAGCTGCGCGCCGTGCGGCGCATCGAGGCGCTGCGCATCGAGCTGGCCGCCGCGCAGGTGCGCCTGGAATCGAGCAACCTGCAGGACGCGGACCGGCTGAAGCTCCTGGAGCAGTCCGAGATGCGCCTGCGGACCGCGTTCGATTCCCTCGCCGGCGAGACACTGCGTACCAACAGCGAGTTGTTCCTGCGTCTGGCGCGCGAGGCGCTCGGGCGCGATCAGGTCGTGGCCCACGGCGCGCTCAAGGAGCGCGAGCAGGCCATCGCGCAGCTGGTGGAGCCGCTGCGCGCCGCGCTCGAGCGCACCGAGGCGCAGGTGCAGGCGCTCGAGCGCGAGCGCCGCGACGCCTTCGCAACCCTGCGCACCCAGATCGAGACCCTCGCCGGCGGCCAGGCGCAGCTGCAGCGCGAGACGCGCAATCTGGTCACCGCGCTGCGCCGCCCGGAGGTGCGCGGCCGTTGGGGCGAGCTGACGCTGCGCCGCCTGGTGGAGCTTGCCGGCCTCAACGAGCACTGCGACTTCACCGAGCAGCTGCAGGTGGTCGGCGAGGAAGGCGCGCTGCGTCCGGATCTGGTCGTGCACATGCCCGATGCCCGCGACCTGGTGATCGACGCCAAGACGCCCCTCGACGCCTATCTGGCTTCGCTCGATGCGCCCACGGACGAAGAGCGCCAGCAGTGCCTCAGGCGCCACGCCCAACAGGTCGAGACGCGCGTGCGCGAGCTCGCCTCCAAGAGTTACTGGACCCAGTTCGAGCGCAGCCCGGAGTTTGCGGTGCTGTTCCTGCCCGGCGATCAGTTCCTCTCCGCGGCGCTCGCCGAGCGGCCGGAGCTGCTCGAGACCGCGCTCGGCCAGAGCGTGATCATCGCCACGCCCTCGACCCTGATCGCGCTGCTCAAGGCCGTGGCCTACGGCTGGCGGCAGTCGGCCGTGGCACGCAACGCGGCGCTGATCCGCGACCTCGGCCAGGAGCTGTACCGGCGTCTCGGGGCCTTCAACGGACATCTCGGCCGTCTTGGGCAGCGCCTCGGCACCGCGGTCGAAGCCTACAACGCAGCCGTCGGCTCGCTGGAGCGCCAGGTGCTGCCGCAGGCACGGCGCTTCGGCGAGCTGGGCGTGACCGCGGACGCGCCGCTCGCGCAGCTCGAGCCGATCGGGCAGCTGGCTCGCAACCCCGGCACCCCGACCGCGGCTGACCCGCCCGCCGCGGCCGAGCCGCCCGCTACCGTCGAGCCGCCCGCCGGGACCGCGGGCGCGAGCAATGCCCGCGAGGCCTGAGTGGCCGCCGACGCGCGTCCTCGCCTGGCTGTACTTCCCGGTGGCGCAGCGTCCGCTGCTGGCGGCGCTGTGCGGCATCGAAAGCGAAATCGCCGCGAGCCTCGCCCCCGGGCTCGACCACCAGGTCGCGCATGCGCGCCTCGGCTGGTGGCGCGATGAGTGTCAGCGCTGTGCGCAGGGGCGGCCGGCGCATCCGCTCACGCGCGCGCTCAGCTCGGTCTTCGCCTCCGGCGATCTCGCCCCCCTCGCCGGACTCACCGGACTGGTGGATGCGGCGATGTGGGATCTGGCGGCGGCCACCTTCGACACCCATCGCGAGCTGAGGGCGTATTGCGAGCGCTGGAGCGTGGCGCTCATCGAGCCGCTGATGCGCTTCGCGCTTCCGGGGATCGCCGCCGACAGGTGCCACGAGTTGGGCGGCGCGCTGCGCGAGCTCGAGATGCTCAACGCTCTGGCGCACGATGCGCGCGCCGGCCGACTGCGGCTGCCACTGGATGAGCTGGCGCGCGCGCATGCCTCTCCGGAGGCTCTCGCGCAGCCGCCGTGGGGGGCGGAGCTTGCCGCGCTGGTGCGCGAGCGGCATCGGCAGGTGCGTGCGGCGCTGGCCGCGAGCGTCGGCGCGCTGGCGCGGCACGAGCAGGCTGCGCTGCGGGGCCTGCTGGTCTGGGCAGCACTCGCCTGCAGCCACTCGCGGCGGGCGCAGCGCGCCTTGCCCGGCGCCCTCATCACGGGCGAGCATCACGCGCCCCTGGATGCCTGGCGCGCGTGGCGCGCGGCGCGTCGGGCCGATGCCGGCCGCTTCGCGCTTGCGGCGGACTATGAACGGAGGCTTGTAGCGTGAGTTCCGCGTTCGATCCCCGCACGCACATCCCCGCGGCCGCCGAGCTGGCGGGCCGCGCGATCGCCATCACCGGCGCGAGCGATGGCATCGGCCGCGCGGTCGCCCTCGCCTGCGCGCGCCATCAGGCGACGGTCATTCTGATCGGCCGCAACGAGCGCAAGCTCGAGGCCGTGCACGCCGAGATCACCGCCAGCGGCGCGCCCGAGGCCAGCATCGCGGTGCTCGACCTGGAGCGGGCGCTGGCCGCGGACTACGACCGGGTCGCCGATGCGGTGCTCGAGCGCTACGGGCGCCTCGATGGCCTGCTGCACAACGCAGCGCTCCTCGGCACCCTCTCGCCCATCGAGCACTACGACGTGCCGACCTGGTGCCGGGTGCTGCACGTGAATGTCACCGCCGCCTTCGCGCTGACGCAGGTGCTGCTGCCGGCGCTGAAGAAGTCCGCGGATGCCTCCGTGGTGTTCACCGCCAGCGCGGTGGGCCGCCACGGCCGCGCCTACTGGGGCGCGTATGCGGTGTCCAAGTTTGCCGTCGAAGGACTGTCGCAGGTGCTGTCGGCGGAGCTGGAGGGCATCAGCCGGGTACGCGTCAACACGCTGAACCCCGGACGCGCGCGCACCGCCATGCGCCGCCAGGCCTACCCGGCGGAAGACATCCAAACCCTGCCCTTGCCGGCGGCGCTCACCGCTCCATACATCGCGCTGCTGGGTCCGGCGAGCCGCGGCGTCAGCGGCGGATCCTTCGACGCTCAACCCTCGCCGCCCGCCGGATAGTCCCGCAGCAGCGTGCGCACCTCCTCCTGAGTGAGCGCGCGGAACTGACCACGCGCGAGTGCGCGCTCGAGCCTCACCGGTCCGAGCTGGGTGCGCAGCACGCGGCTCACGAGCGCACCCTGACGCTCGAACAGCTGGCGCACTTGCTTGCCGCTCGCGCCCTGGACGCCGAGCGTGTACCAGCGATTGGCGGCCTCCCCGCCGGCAGCCTCGCAGCGCTCGACCGTGAGGCGTGCGCCGCTGTCGAGCGCCCCGGCGCGAATGCCCTCGAGCTGCCCAGCGCTCAGCTCCCCGCGCACCCGCACCCCGAATTCGCTCGAGAGCGCGTGCACCGCCCGCTGCAGCCGCATCGCCAGCTCGCCATCCGAGGTGACGAGCTCCAGACCCCCATCCACGCGCGGCATGGGACTCACTGCGATGAAGCGCCTACCCAAGCGCCGTGGCAGCCGCTCGAGCAGCGCCGCGCGCGGCGCTTGCGCCGCCGGATCAGCGGCGGGCAACGCCTGCGTCCTCAACGGCTCGCCCGGTGAGCGGTGGCACAGGAATGCCCGCGCCCCCGTATCGGCGGCGCGCGCCCGCACCAGGCGCCCGTCGAGACGCACCTGGTCCTGGGGAGTGACCCGCGCGCCGAGCTCGGCCAGGCGTCCGTTGATGGTGAGGCGGCCGGCGCGGATCCAGGCTTCCGCTTCGCGTCGTGAGGCGAGCCCGGCACGGGCCAGCATCTTCTGCAGCCGCTCGGCGCGCGTGCCAGCCCGGGGAGGTGCTCGGGGGCGCGCCGCCGCGGCGCCGCGCGAGCCCGCAACGCGACGACGCCCGCCGCCGGTGCGCGCCGGGGCGCGCGCCATCAACCGTCCAGATGGCGCGGTCCGGCCACCAGCTCGCGCGAGCCCTCGCCCTCGGCGGAGAGCTCGTCGTCCTCGGGGCTGTCGTCGCCCTCGGCGCTGTCGGGGGCCGCGCCGCCCGCCGGGTCCGGTGCTGCCGCGGCGGCCTCCTCCCCGGTGAGCCCCAGCTGCAGGTTGAAGTCGCCCAGGGCCTGGACTTCAGCGAGCGGCGGCAGCTCATCCAGGCTCTTCAAGCCGAAATAGTCGAGGAACTCGCGCGTCGTGCCGAGCAGTTCCGGGTGGCCGGGAACGTCGCGGTGACCGACTACGCGCACCCAGTTGCGCTCGATCACGGTTCTGATGATGTTGGGGTTGACGACGACCCCGCGCACCGCCTCGATCTCGGCGCGCGTGATCGGCTGGCGGTAGGCAATCAGGGCCAGGGTCTCGAGCAGCGCCCGCGAGTAACGCGCCGTGCGCTCCGGCCACAGGCGGGAGATTTCCGCCGCCAGCTCGCGCCGCACCTGGATACGAAAGCCGCTGGCGGTCTCCTTCAGCTCGATGCCGCGCCCGGCGTACTCCGCCGCCAGGGCGGCGAGCGCCGCACGCACCTGCTGCAGGCTCGGGCGCGCGCTGTCCTCGAACAGCCGCATGAGCTCCGCCACCGGGAGCGGTGTGCCCGCGGCCAGCAGTGCCGCCTCGATGACGTTCCTGACGTATGACTCACTCATGCGAGATCCTCATCGGCGCGCGCCGGCACAGCGGTGTCGGGTGCAGTCTCGGTGGGGTGCGCCGCAGCTTGCGTTTGGTCGCTCACCACGCGCAGCGTGCGACCGGGGCTGGCGGCGCGCACGTGCAGTGGCGCATAGGCGTGCGCCTGCACGATGTCGATCAACCCCTCGCGCATGAGCTCGAGAATCGCGGCGAAGGTGATGGTGACACCCATGCGCCCTTCTTCGGGCCGGAACAGCTGCTGGAACGGCACGAACTGAGCGCCATCACCGAGCAACGCCAGGACCTCGCTCATGCGCTCGCCCACCGAGAGCCGCTCGCGCTGAATGTGGTGGTGGGCGAACATCTGCGCACGCACCACGACATCCTTGAAGGCGAGCAGCATCTCCTGCAGCGCGATTTGCGGCAGCGCGCGCAGCAGCTGCCGTTCCTTGAGCTCGGCTGAGGTCGGCCACACGTCGCGCTCCAGGCGCGGCAGCGTATCGATCCCGGCGGCAGCGCGTTTGAAGCGCTCGTACTCCTGCAGCCGTCGCACCAGCTCCGCGCGCGGGTCCTCCTCGCCGTCCTGATCGAGCCTGGGCCGCGGCAGCAGCATGCGCGATTTGATCTCCGCCAGCGTCGCCGCCATCACCAGATACTCGCCCGCGAGCTCCAGCTGCAGGTCCTGCATGAGCTCGATGTACTGCATGTACTGGCGGGTGATCTCCGCCAGTGGGATATCGAGAATATTCAGGTTCTGCCGGCGGATGAGGTACAGCAGCAGATCGAGCGGGCCCTCGAAGGCCTCGAGAAACACCTCGAGGGCCTGCGGCGGGATGTACAGGTCGCGTGGCAGCTGCGAGATCGGCTCCCCGTTCACGACCGCGAACGGCATCTCCGCCTGCTGCGGCGGCGCCGGCGCGGCAGCCGGCGGCGGCGGCTTGTTGGAGACCACGATCTTCAGTTCAGGTTTGTGCTTCATGGGTGTTCCGGCACCTGCGCCTTCAGTCGGGCCGCAGATGCATGGTGCGCCGCACTTCGTCGAGCGTCTGGCGCGCGACCTCGCGCGCCTTGTCGGCGCCCTCGGCGACGATGCCGCGCACCAGCTCCGGGTTGTCCTCGAACTCCTGGGCGCGCCGGCGCATGCCGCCGATCTCCTCCACGATCCTCTCGATCAGCGGCTGCTTGCAGTCCAGGCAACCGATGCCGGCGCTGCGGCAACCCTCGTTCACCCACTTGCGGGTGGCCTCGTCGGAGTAGATCTTGTGCAGGTCCCACACCGGACACTTCTCCGGGTCGCCCGGGTCGGTGCGCCGCGCGCGCGCCGGGTCTGTCTTCATGGCACGCAGCTTCTGCACGACCTGATCGGGCTCCTCGCGCAGCCCGATGGTGTTGCCGTAGGACTTCGACATCTTGCGCCCGTCGAGACCCGGGACCTTGGGCGCCGTGGTGAGCAACACCTGCGGCTCGGGCAGGATGCTCACTCCGGTGCCTTCGAGAAACCCCAGCAGCCGCTCGCGATCGGCCACCGTGATGCGGTTGTTGCTGTGCACCAGCGCCTGGGCGCGCTGCAGCGCCTCCTTGTCACCGGTCTCCTGGAACTTGCGGCGCAGTTGCTTGTAGGCGGTGGTGTTGCGTCCCCCGAGGCTCTTCACGGCGCGCTCCGCCTTGGCCTCGAAGTCCGGCTCACGGCCATAGAGGTGGTTGAAGCGCCGCGCGGTCTCGCGGCTGAGCTCCACGTGCGCCACCTGGTCCTCGCCCACCGGCACGTAGGTGGCGCGGTACACCAGGATGTCGGCGCTCTGCAGCAGGGGGTAGCCGAGGAAGCCGTAGGTCGCGAGGTCCTTCTCCTTCAGCTGCTCCTGCTGATCCTTGTAACTGGGTACGCGCTCGAGCCAGCCGAGCGGGGTGATCATCGACAGCAGCAGGTGCAGCTCGGCGTGCTCGGGCACGTGCGACTGGATGAAGAGCGTCGCGACCCCGGGATTGAGGCCGGCCGCCAGCCAGTCGATGAGCACGTCGTGCACGTGCTCCTGCAGGTGTGCGGTCTCGTCGTACCCGGTCGTGAGCATGTGCCAGTCGGCCACGAAGAAGAAGCACTCGTACTGGTACTGCAGCTCCACCCAGTTGCGCAGCGCGCCGTGGTAGTTGCCGAGGTGCAGCCGCCCGGTGGGCCGCATGCCGGACAGGACGCGCCGCGCCGGCGCCGGCGAACTCACGTGACGATAGGGCTGTGGCTCACGAGCTGAATTATAGCGCACGCCCCGTGATCGGGCCGAGATCGCCCTTGCCCTTGCGTACGATCACCGGCGGCGTTACCGACAGATCGACCACCGTCGTAGGCTCGATGCCGCAGTCTCCGCCGTCGAGGACCGCATCGATCTCGTGCTCGAGTCGCGCCAGGATTTCGCGCCCCTCGGTCAGGGGCTGCGGATCGGAAGCCAGCAGCAGGGTCGAGCTCATCAGCGGCTCGCCCAGCTCGGCGAGCAGCAGCCGCGGCACCGGGTGATCGGGGATGCGCACGCCGATGGTGCGCCGTCGCGCGTGCTGCAGGCGGCGCGGCGTCTCGCGTGTGGCGCGCAGCAGGAAGGTGTACGGGCCGGGCAGGCAGGCGCGCAGGATGCGGAACTGCCAGGTGTCGAGCCGCGCGAAGCGCCCGACCTCCGCAAGATCCGCGCACACCAGAGTGAAGTGATGATGACGGTCGGCCTGGCGGATGCGGCGCACGCGCTCCAGTGCGGCCTTGTCACCGATGTGCCAGCCGAGCGCGTAACAGGAATCGGTCGGATAGGCAATGACGCCTCCGGAGCGCACCAGCTCCGCCGCGCGGCGGATGAGGCGCAGCTGCGGATCAACGGGGTGCAGTTTCAAGTACTCGGCCAAGACCTGTGTGCCAATGGAAGTTACGCGCGGCGCGTGACAATATACGCGGCCGTTTGCGGCGTATACCCTCGGCTCAAGGACCCTCGCGCACCGCTCCCATGCAGGCTCTTACCGGCTTGGCGCCGCTCGTGGCGTTCTTCGTGACCTATCGTCTGCGCGGTCTCTACGTCGCCACCGCGGTGCTCATGGCGGCGATGGTGGCGCTGCTCGCCCTGGACTGGCTGCGGCAACGGCGCATACCGCCGTTCCATGCGCTGTCGGCGGTGCTGGTGCTGATTCTGGGTGCGGCGACGCTGCTGCTGCACAATCCGCTCTTCATCCAGTGGAAGCCGACCGTGCTCTTCTGGGCGGTGAGCGGCGCCTTCATCGCGAGCGGCTGGATCGGCGAGCGCACGCTCACCCAGCGCCTGTTCAGCGCGGCGCTCGAGGAGCGGCTGCAGGTGAGCGCTACGCTGTGGTGGCGGCTCAACCTGTGGTCGGCGGCGTTCTATGCCGCGCTCGGCGCGCTCAACCTCGCGGTGGCGCACTACGCCAGCGAGCGCGCCTGGGTGAACTTCAAGATGTTTGGTCTGACGCTCCTGACCTTCGCCTTTCTCGCACTGCAGGTGCTGTGGCTCAGCACCCGCCCGGGCGCCCTGCGCGCCGAAGCGCAGACTCCCCATGGATGAGTCGGTGATGGCGCAGCTGCGCAGCGCGCTCGAGCGCGCCCTCGCTCCCGCCGCGCTCGAGATCCTCGACGACAGCGCGCGCCACGCCGGCCACCCCGGCGCGCGCGGCGGCGGTCACTTTCGTATCACGCTGGTGTCGGCGGCCTTCCGCGGCCGCAGCCAGCTCGAGCGCCACCGGCTGGTCTATGCGGCGGTCGCGCCCCTGATGAGCGGGGCCGTGCACGCGCTGAACATCATCGCGCGCACCCCCGAGGAAGGCAGCTGACCGCGAACCCTCCGTTTCGATCTGCAACACACCGGAAAACCCAGCATGAATCACTCGCGTCACCTCATGATCGCTACCCTCGCGGCTCTCGGCGCCTGCCAGCCCAAAAGCGGCGTGACCACCGCCGACTCCTCCCCGCCGGTGGCCACCGTGAACGGCAGTCCCATCGGCCGGGATTTCTACGAGTTCTACATCAAGGGGATCACGGGCAAAGCTTCCGCGGAGCTCACGCCGCAGCAGCGCGAGCTGGCGCTCGACAACCTGATCCGCGCGCGGCTGGTGGAGGAGGAAGCGCTCAAGGAGGGACTCGACAAGGGCACCGACACCTCCTCCATGCTCGAGCTGTCGCGCCTCAATGTGCTGCAGCAGGCGGTGTCGGATCGCTACCTGAAGGACCGCAAGCCCAGCGAGCAGGAGCTGCGCGCGGAATACGAGACGCAGATCTCCTCCACGCCCAAGCAGGAATACCACGCGCGCCACATCCTGGTGGCGACCGAGCCGTTCGCCGACAAGCTCGTCACGCGCCTGGACAAGGGCGAGAAGTTCGACGCGCTCGCCAAGCAGGAGTCGATGGATTCCTCCAAGAGCAACGGCGGGGATCTCGGCTGGTTCACGCCCGACCGCATGGTGCCGGAGTTCGCCGGCGCGGTGATGGCGCTCAAGGCCGGGGAATACACTCACAAGCCGATTCAGACGCAGTACGGCTGGCACATCATCCAGCTGCTCGACACGCGTGAGCTGACACCGCCCCCGTTCGACCAGGTGCGAGCACGCCTCGAGCAGATCGTGCAGAACAAGAAGTTCCACTCTTACTCGGACGAGCTGATGCGCAACGCCAAGGTCGAGAAACTGCTCGACAAGCCAGTCCCGCAGGCGGGCGCATCCGCCGCGGCACCCAAGCCCGCCGCCGAGACGCCCGCACCGGCCGCGGCACCTGCGGCTGTGCCGCCACCGAAGGGCTGACGCTGCGCCGAAAGCGGCGCCGGGTCAGCGGCTCTCGCCGCCGAGCAGGGCGAGGAACTGCTGCTCATCGAGCACCGGCACGCCCAGCTCGCGGGCCTTCTCGAGCTTCGAGCCCGCCTCGCTCCCGGCGACGACGAAGCCGGTCTTCTTCGAGACGCTCGCTGACACCCGGGCGCCGCGCGCGACGAGTGCCTCCTGCGCCTGCTCGCGGCTCATGCTCGCGAGCGTGCCGGTGATGACCACCGTGCGTCCGGCGAGCTCCTGCAGCGCCGCGTTCCCGGAGGCCTGCTCCATATCAGGCCATTTCACACCTTTATCACGTAAGGCTTTGATAACATTACGGTGTTCTTCGGACGCAAAGAACGCGGCGACCTGCGCAGCGACCACCGGGCCCACGTCGGGAACCTGCTGTATCGCATTCTCGTCCGCCTCCATCAGCCCCTCGAGCGTGCCGAAGTGCCGCGCCAGCGCGAGCGCGGTCGCCTCGCCCACTTCGCGGATACCGAGCCCGTACAGCAGCCGCGGGAGCGTCGTGTTCTTGCTTTTCTCGATGGCCGTCAGCAGGTTCGCGGCCGACTTCTCTCCCATGCGCTCGAGCTGCGACAGCTGCGGCAGTGTCAGCGCATACAGATCGGCGGGCGAGCTCACCTGCTCACGCTCCACCAGCTGCTCGATCAGCTTGTCGCCCAGCCCCTCGATGTCGAGCGCCCGCCGGCTGGCGAAGTGCTTGAGCGCCTCCTGGCGCTGGGCGCGGCAAGTGAATCCGCCGGTACAACGCGCCACCGCTTCGCCCTCGATGAGTAACACCCGTGAGCCGCACACCGGGCAGGACTGCGGCAGCTGCACGGGTACCGCATCCGGCGGGCGCCGCTCCAGGATGACGCTGACCACTTCGGGGATTACATCGCCCGCCCGGCGCACCACCACCGTGTCGCCGACCCGCACGTCCTTGCGGTGCACCTCGCCGATGTTGTGCAGGGTGACGTTGCTCACCGTCACACCGCTCACGAACACCGGCGCGAGGCGCGCTACCGGCGTGAGCGCCCCAGTGCGGCCGACCTGAAACTCGATTCCCTTCACGACGGTGAGTGCCTCATCGGCGGGAAACTTGTGCGCGATCGCCCAGCGTGGGGCCCGCGACAGGAATCCGAGGCGCTCCTGGTCGGCGCGCCGGTCGAGCTTGTAGACCACGCCGTCGATCTGATAGGGGAGTGAGCGGCGCCGCTCGCCCATCTCGCGATAGTACGCGAGGCATCCCGCGACCCCGCGCACCGGGCGCGTGTCCGGGCACACCGGTAAGCCCAGCGTGCGCAGCCACTGCAGCAGCTGTGCCTGGCGCTCGGGAAAGCTGGCTCCCTGCAGCGCCCCGAGGGCGTAGAAGAACGCCGCCAGCGGCCGCGCGGCGGTGACGCGTGCATCGAGCTGGCGGAGGCTCCCGGCGGCGGCGTTGCGCGGATTCACGAACACTTTCTCGCCGCGGGCGCGCGCCTGTTCGTTCATGCGCTCGAACCCGGTGAGCGGCATGAAGACCTCGCCGCGCGCCTCGAGCAACGCCGGTGCCTGCCCGCGCAGCCGCTGCGGCACGGCGCGGATGGTGCGCACGTTGGCGGTGACCTCTTCGCCCGTGACGCCGTCGCCGCGGGTGGCGGAGCGCTCGAGCAGGCCGTCCCGGTAGATCACGGTCACCGCCAGCCCGTCGAGCTTGGGCTCCGCCACGTAGTCGAGCTCGCCCGCGACGCCGAGGCGCTCGTGGATGCGCCGGTCGAATGCCTGCAGATCCTCCTCGGAGAAAGCGTTGTCGAGCGACAGCATCGGCACCTGGTGCGCGACCTCGCCGAAGGCGGCGCTCGGGGTGCCCGACACGCGCTGCGTCGGGGAGTCCGGCGTGATCAGCTGCGGGTGCTGCGCCTCCAGCGCGCGCAACTCCTGCATCAGCAGGTCGTACTCGGCGTCGGGAATCTCCGGCTCATCGAGCACGTAGTAGCGGTAGTCGTGTTGGGTTATCTGCGCACGCAGCTCGGCAGCGCGCGCTGCCGGCTTATCTGTCACGAAGCCGCCCCGGCACTCAGGCGCTCGCGCAACAGCGCGATGCGCGCGGGAGTCAACGGGCTCCCCTGCTCGTCCTGCAGGACCCCGCACAGGCGCTCGTTGAGGTTGCGCGCGGCGACGATGAGCTCGTCGAAGGCCTGCGGCGGCGGCTTCGGTCCCGGCAGCACCGCGAACAGCGACAGCCCGCCGTAGTGCTGCGAGTCCATGGTCTCGACGTCGAAGGTGCCCGGCCGGGTGAGACTCGCGGCACTGAGCACGGCGCGCTGCTCATCGTCGGGCTTGTGGAAGATCGCAAAGCGCCCGAGCACGAAGCCTTCAGCCGCCAGCGCCTGGCGCAGCGAGCGCCCCGCGAAGCGCTCGGGCTGCGGCGCAACCAGCCGTAAGGCGACGACGCGGCGGCGCTCGTCCGGCGGCCAGTCGACCCTGGGCACGCCCGCCGGCGGCAGCCGCGGAAGAGACTCGAGCGGCACCCCCGCGGGCACGCCGTGGACCGCATCCACCGCCATCTCGGCGGCGAGTGCGGCATTGTGCGGAGCCGGCTCATACTGCGCCAGCGCATCCGGCTCCGCCGGCGCGTCGTCGGGGTCGAGCAGCGGCACGGCGGCCCGTCCGCGCGCGAGCTCCAGGACCGGCAGATCGTGCGGCACCAGCGGGTCGCGGGCGCGCATCGGCGGCAGGCCGAGACTCGGCTCACGCACCGCCCGCGGCGCCGCATCCGTGGCGCTCCCGCGCGCGCCAGTCGTGCGCTGCGCCGCGCTGCCGCGGCTCCCCTGGCGCGGCCGATGCCGCTCCCACCACGCGAGCGCGGCGATGAACACCACTCCGACGATCAGCAGCGTCCAGCGCAGCTCCGACATCATGCCGTGGACACCCGGGGCGCTCACACCGCCGCCAGCCGCACGGCCTCGTCGACGTCGACCGTGACCAGGCGCGACACGCCCGGCTCGTTCATGGTCACGCCGATCAACTGCGAGGCGAGCTCCATGGTGCTCTTGTTGTGGGTGATGAAAACGAACTGCACGCGTGAGGACATCTCGCGCACGATATCGCAGAACCGCCCGACGTTGTGCTCATCGAGCGGCGCATCGACCTCGTCGAGCAGACAGAAGGGCGCCGGATTGAGATCGAAAATGGAGAACACCAGCGCCACTGCGGTGAGCGCCTTCTCGCCGCCGGACAGCAGGTGGATGGTGCTGTTCTTCTTGCCCGGTGGCCGCGCCATGACGGCCACGCCGGCGGTCAGCTTGTCCTCGCCCACCAGCTCCAGGTACGCGTGCCCGCCTCCGAACAGGCGCGGGAACTTGTCGCGCAGGCCGGCGTTGATGCGCTCAAAGGTGTCCTGGAAGCGCGTGCGCGTCTCCTTGTCGATGCGCCGCATGGCCTCATCGAGCGTGTCAAGCGCCGCCGTGAGATCGGCAAACTGGCTGTCGAGATACTCCTTGCGCTGCGTGTGCTCCTTGAGCTCATCGATGGCGGCGAGATTGACCTGACCCAGCCGCTCGATGTCGGCGCGCGCCTCGCCGAGGGACTGCTCCCAGTCCGGCACGCTCGCGGCCGCGTCGAGGCTGGCCAGCACCTCGGGGAGCTGGCAGCGGGTCTGCGCGAACTGCTCGGCCAAGGCCGCGCGGCGCACGTGAGTCTCCTGCGCCGCGCGGCGCGCCGCGTCCATGACCTCGCGCGCCGCGCTCACGCGCCGCTCGGCCGCCAGACGCTGCTCATCGAGGCTGCGCAGCGAGCCTTCCGCCGCCTCGAGTGCGCCGCGCGCCACCGCCAGTTCCGCCTCCACCGTGAGACGCAGCGCCAGCGTTTCGTGCAGGCGTGCCTGGATCTTCACGATCGGCTCATCGCCCGCAGCGAGCTCGCGTTCGAGCTCGGCACGCCGGCGCGTGAGCTGCTCGCGCTGCTCGCTCATGCGGTTGAGGCCGACCGCCATCGAGCTCTCGGCCGAACGGCGCGACTCGACCCGCACCTGCAGGTCGCGCGCCGCCGCTTGCGCCGCCTGCGCCTCGGCGCGCGCCGCGTTGAGCGCCGCGCGCCGTTGCTCGCGCTCACTCTCGAGCGCGCGCTGGCGCTCCTCGAGCTCGGCAGACAGTGCCTGCGCGCGCGCCAGCGCCGCCGCGGCCCGTGCGAGGGCCTCCTCGGTCGCCGCGCGCTCGTGCGCCACGGCGCCGAGGTCCTGCCGCAGCCGCTCGCCGCGCAAGCTCGATTCCTGGGCGCGGACCCGGCCTGCCTCGAGCAGGCCGAGGAGACCTGCGTGTTTCTGATGAGCGCCCTGGAGCGCCGCCTGCACCTGCTCGCGATGCTCTTCGGCCTGCGCCAGCTGCGCGCGCGCCGCACTCAGTTCGCCCTCCGCCTGCGTGACCTGTGCATCGGCGGCAGTGGCGGCGGCATGCAGCGCCTTCAGGCGATGCTCGCGCCCGAGCACGCCCGCGCGCGGATCCGCTCCCCGGCTCACTCGCAGCCAGTCCCGCCCGACCCATTCGCCCTCGCGCGTGACGAAAGAGCGTCCCTCGGACAGTGCCGCGCGGCCGCGCAGAGCATCCCCGAGGGATGCGGCCGTCAACACCGAGGCGAGCCGCGCGCTGACCGTCGCGGGACCTGAGACGTGGGCGGCGAGGGTCGCCTCGAGGCCACCCGGTGCCGCGCCGCCGCCCTCGATGAGCATGATGCGGCCCGCGGCGAGTGCGCCCAGCGCCCCCGACACTTCCTCCAGGCGCTCGACGCATACGGCCTCGAGATAGTCGCCAAGGACGGTTTCGACAGCCCGCTCCCAGCCGCTCTCGACCTCGAGTGCGGCCGCGAGCCGCGGCCGCCCCGCGAGCCCGGCCTCGCGCAGCCACTCACCTGCCCGCCCGGCATGGTCGGAGAGCGCCGCCGCCTGCAGGGCCTCGAGCGAGGTGAGCTCGGTGCGCGCCTCCGCGCGCGCCGCGCGTGCCTGCTCCAGAGTCTGCTCGGCTGCCAGCTGCGCGGCGCGCTGCCCCTGCAGATGCGCCTGGGCCGCCGTGAGCGCCACGGTGAGCTGCTCGCTTGCGCCGCGCGCCTGCTCTTCCTGCAACCCCAGGCGCGCGAGAGCTGCGCCGCCTTCCTGCGTACCCAGAGTCTGCTGCTCAGCGGCCAGGCGCTCCGCCTGCGCGGACAGCTGCCGCAACTGATTTTCCAGCTGCTCGATGCGCGCCCGCTCCACCTGCGTGGCCTGATCCGCCTCGCTCACCGCCCGGGCGTGCGTCTCCCAGCGCTCTTGCCAGTCCTGCAAGGCATGCTCGCTCGCCTCCAGCGCCGCGCCCGCGCGCTGCTCGGCGTGCTGCCCCGCCTCGCACGCCGGCGTGAGCTGCGTGATCTGCGCCCGCAGCGCCCCGACCTCGCGCTCATCGCGCTCGATGTGCGTGCCCAGGTCAGCGAGGGTGGTGTGGGACTGGGCGAGATCGGCGCGCTGGCGCTCGCGCAATTCGCGCGCGTGTTCGATCGACTGCTCGAGGCGCGAAATCTCGGCACCGACCTCGTAGTAGCGGCCCTGCACCGCCGACAGCCGCTCGCCGTGCCCGGCGTGCACCACGCGCTGCTTCTCGATCGCGGCTTCCGCCGCGCGCTGTTCGGCGAGTGCGCCCTGCATGGCGAGCTCGCGCTCGCGCACCGCCGCGTCGTGTACTTCCGCGCCGCTGTCCAGTTCGCGCAGGCGCAGCGCCAGCAGCTCCGCGCTCAGGCGTCGCTCCTGCTCCTTCAGCGCCTGGTAGCGCCGCGCGCTCGCCGCCTGGCGTTGCAGGTGGCGGATCTGTTTTTCCACCTCATCGCGCACGTCCTGCAGCCGCTCGAGATTCTCGCGGGTCTCGGCGACACGCGCCTCGGTCTCCTTGCGCCGCTCCTTGTAGCGCGAGACACCGGCCGCCTCCTCGACGAAGGCACGCATGTCCTCGCTCTTGGCCTCGATGACGCGCGAGATCATGCCCTGCTCGATGATGGCGTAGCTGCGCGAGCCCAGACCGGTGCCGAGAAACAGGTTGGTGATGTCCTTGCGCCGGCAACGCCCGCCATTGATGAAGTACGCCGAGGTGTCATCACGGGCCACCTGGCGCTTGAGTGAGATCTCGCTGTAGTTGGCGTAGGCGCCGCCGATCTTGCCGTCCGCGTTGTCGAACAGCAGTTCCACGGAAGCGCTGCCGACCGGCTTGCGGGCGGCCGAGCCATTGAACACCACGTCCGCCATGTTGTCGCCGCGCAGATGCTTGGCGGACAGTTCGCCCATCACCCAGCGTACGGCGTCGATGACGTTCGACTTGCCGCAGCCGTTCGGGCCGACGACACCGGTGAGATTACTGGGGAAGCTGATTTGTGTTGGATCGACGAAGGACTTGAAGCCGGCAAGCTTGATCTTGGTCAGCCGCATCGTACGTTCTTCCGCCCCCTGGGCGGCCCCGAAGATGGTGTAGTGTAGAGGAATATGCCCCTAACGCCCACCGCGGAGCTCGAGACCTTCGCCAACCCGGCCGCCGATCGTGACTACACCATCCGCATGCAGATCCCCGAGTTCACCTGCCTGTGTCCGCGCACCGGGCAACCGGACTTCGCAACGCTCGACCTCGAGTACGTGCCCGACCGGCTGTGCGTGGAGCTCAAATCCCTGAAGCTGTACATCTGGTCGTTTCGTGATCGCGGTACGTACCACGAGGCCGTGACCAACGAGATCGCCGATCATCTGCAGGCGAGGCTCCAGACACGCTTCCTGCGGCTCACCGCACGCTTCAACGTGCGCGGCGGAATCCATACCACCGTTGTCGCCGAGCGACGACAGAGCGGCTGGCAGGCCCAGCCCGCCGTTAGCTTGCCCTGATCGCTGCGAGCCAGCGGTTACGCTGCCCTGAGCGCCCCCTCGAAGCAGCGCGGCGCGTGCGCTGCGGCGGGCAGCCGGCGCGCGGTATACGCAGCTGCACCACTAAGTGGCAGAACACCTGTACAGCCCGGGGTCGGCCGGTATAATCGCGCGTTCTTCACGAGGGTGATGCTGTTTTTGAGGAGCCATTGATGCCGGCCAAGAGACCAGCGCCTAAGTCCGCAAAGGGCAAGAAGGCGGCAAGCCGGCCGGCGGTCAGAAAGGCGCTCGCCCGCAAGCCCGAGCCGGTGCACGTCAGGGCGGCGGCCGGGCACGCGCGCAAGACCGCGGCGGCGCCGAAGAAGCCCCTCGCCCCCCTGCCCGCCGCCGCAGCCGCGCCGCCTGTCGAGTTGAGAAAGCCGCTGCGCGTGGCGGCACCGCCCGCGCCACCTCCGGCCACCGCAGCCATGATCACGGCGAACCGCTCCCCGGCGGCGCACGCCGTGAATGCGGACGGCGACGACGGCGAGACGATCGAGCCGGGGAGCCTGCTCGCCGGTCCGCGCAACGTACAGCCGTACATCGCCAAGCGCGGCGAACAGTACATGAGCAAGCAGCAGCTCGAGCACTTCCGCCTGATACTCAACAGCTGGAAGCGCGACCTCATGGTGGAGGTGGATCGTACGGTCACACACATGAAGGATGAGGCGGCAAACTTCCCTGACCCCAACGACCGCGCCACCCAGGAAGAGGAGTTCAGCCTCGAGCTGCGCACGCGCGACCGGGAACGGAAGCTGATCCGCAAGATCGACGACGCGTTGAAGCGCATCGAGGATGGCTCTTACGGCTACTGCCTCGAGACCGGCGAGGAAATCGGCATCAAGCGCCTGGAAGCACGCCCCGTGGCCACCCTGACCATCGAAGCCCAGGAGCGCCGGGAACGACGCGAGCGCCAGTACGGCGACCGCGACGACCGCTATCGCTAGCGCTCGCGAGCTCCGCGGGCGCGCGGGCGCCGCGAGCCCAGGCTACGTCGGGCGCTTCGCGCCCTCCCCGACCGGATCGCTGCACCTGGGCTCCCTGGTCGCCGCGGTGGGCAGCTTCCTCGACGCCCGCGGCCGCGGTGGCCGTTGGCTCCTTCGGATGGAAGATCTCGATGCGCCGCGGGTAATCCCCGGTTGCGCGGACCAGATGCTGCGTACGCTCGAGGGCTTCGCCCTGCACTGGGACGGCGCCGTCGAGTACCAGAGCGCCCGCACCGAGCACTACGCGCGCGCGCAGCAGGCCCTCAACGCCCTCGGACTCACCTTCCAATGCAGTTGCTCGCGCCGGGAGCGCACGCTCGAGGGCGGTTATCCGGGGACGTGCCGCGACGGTCCCAGGCGCCGCGGGCCGACCGCCACGCGCTTCAGGGTCGAGGACGTGATCGTGTCCTTTCAGGATCGGGCGCAGGGGCCGTGCCGTTTTCACTTGCGCGAGCGCGGGGATGTCATCATCCGGCGCCGCGACGGCGCGTTCGCTTACCAGCTCGCGGTGGTAGTGGACGATGCGCTGCAGGGCGTGACCCATGTGGTGCGCGGCGCAGACCTTCTCGACAGCACGCCCTGGCAGCTGGCCCTGCAGGGCGCCCTGCAGCTGCCGACTCCTCGCTACGCGCACTTGCCGCTCATCACCGAGCCCACTGGCGCAAAGCTCGCCAAGTCCAGGCGCTCGGTCGCGCTGGATCCGACGCACGCGGGCCGCCAGCTGCATGAGGCCCTCGTCCTGCTGGGCCAGGACCCCCCAGCTACGCTCAAGCTCGAGTCACCCGGAAGGGTACTCGAGTGGGCCTGCGCTCATTGGGACCTGGACCGGTTCCACGGTGTGCGGCAGGTGCGCATCGCACCGGCAGGTGCCTGAGGAGTTTCTCGCTTTCCGAGTTGGGTTCGACGTGTGGATGTAATATGGTATATGCAGACACCCTGCACTACGGAAGGTGCACAACCCATAGTGAGGGACCTGTCCATGAGCGAACCGCGCACCATTAAAAAGTATCCGAACAGGCGGTTGTACGACACGGTCGAAAGCCGGTACATCACCCTCGCGGACATCCGCCGGCTGGTGATCGAGCGCATCGACTTCGTGGTCATCGACAAGAAGACTCAAGGGGACATCACGCGCTCGATCCTGCTGCAGGTGATCGCCGAGCAGGAACACGACGGTGAGCCGCTCATGAGCCGCGACTTCCTCTCGCAGGTCATCCGCTCCTACGGTGACGCCATGCGCAGCATGGTCGGCAGCTACCTGGAGCAGAGCCTGAAACTGTTCGCGAGCGAGAACGCCGGCCGCGGACCGCCGCCGGGTTAGAAGGCGGGGCCGGGCTCAGCCGGCCTCGACGTCGCGCATCGACAGGCGGATGCGCCCCTGGCGGTCGACCTCGAGCACCTTCACGCGAATCACATCCCCTTCCTTGAGCTTGTCGCTGACACGCTCGACGCGCTCGTTGGAGATCTGCGAGATGTGCACCAGGCCGTCGCGCCCGGGGAGGATGGTCACGAAAGCGCCGAAATCCATCAGGCGCGCCACCTTGCCTTCGTACACCTGACCCACTTCGACATCGGCGGTGATGAGCTCGATGCGCCGCTGCGCCTCGCGCCCGGCCGTACCTAACACCGAGGCGATCTTGACCGTGCCGTCGCTCTCGATGTCGATGGTGGTGCCGGTCTCTTCGGTGATCTGGCGGATGACGGCGCCGCCCTTGCCGATGACGTCGCGGATCTTCTCCGGATCGATCTTGAGGGTGATGATCGACGGCGCCCATTCGGACATCTTCTCGCGCGGCTCGCGAATGACCCGGTTCATTTCCTCGAGGATGTGCAGGCGACCGGCGCGCGCCTGCTCGAGCGCGACGCGCATGATCTCGGGCGTCACGCCCTCGACCTTGATGTCCATCTGCAGTGCGGTCACGCCGTCCTTGGTGCCGGCGACCTTGAAATCCATGTCGCCCAGGTGATCCTCATCGCCGAGGATGTCGGTGAGCACCTGATAGCGGCTGCCTTCCAGCACCAGGCCCATGGCAACACCGGCCACCGGCCCCTTGATCGGCACCCCGGCGTCCATCAGCGACAGCGAAGTGCCGCACACGCTCGCCATGGAACTCGAGCCGTTGGATTCGAGGATTTCCGACACCACGCGGATCACGTACGGGAACACGGTCATGTCCGGCATCACCGCGTGCACGCCGCGGCGGGCCAGATTGCCGTGACCGATCTCGCGGCGTTTGGGCGAGACCATCATGCCGGTCTCGCCCACCGAGAACGGCGGGAAGTTGTAGTGCAGCATGAACGGCTCGCGCCGCTCGCCCTCGAGCGCGTCGATGATCTGCGCATCGCGCGTGGTGCCGAGCGTGGTCGCCACCAGTGCCTGGGTTTCCCCGCGGGTGAACAGCGCCGAGCCATGGGCACGCGGCAGCACCCCGACCTTGACCGTGATCGGGCGCACGGTGCGCGTGTCGCGCCCGTCGATGCGCGGCTCACCGTTGAGGATGCGCTGGCGCACGATGTTGCTCTCGAGCTTGAAGAGCACGCTCTCGACAGCCTCCGCGCTCCACTTGGGCTGCTCACCGCCGGCGAGCGTCGCAAGCGTCTTGGCCTTGATCTCGCTCAGGCGCACGTGGCGCTGCTGCTTCTCCGTGATGCTGTAGGCCTGGGCGAGGGCGGCCTGCGCATGCAGCGTGACCGCGCTCGTCAGCTCCGGGTTCTCCACCGGCGCCTGCCAGCTCCAGCGCGGCTTGCCCGCCTGGGCGGCGAGCTCCTTGATGGCACGGATGGCGACCTGCATCTGCTCGTGTCCGAAGACCACCGCTCCGAGCATGACCTCCTCGGACAGGCCCTTGGCTTCCGACTCGACCATCAGCACTGCGTGCTCGGTACCGGCCACCACCAGATGCAGCTGCGACTGGGTGAGATCGCTGGCCGTCGGGTTGAGCAGATAGCGGCCGTCCTTCCAGCCGACGCGGGCGGCACCGATCGGACCGCTGAAGGGAATGCCCGACAGCGCCAGCGCCGCCGAGGCGCCCAGCAGTGCCGGGATGTCCGCATCGATGTCCGGGTCCATCGACAGCACCGTCGCCACGACCTGCACGTCGTTGTGGAAGCCGTCCGGGAACAGCGGCCGGATCGGACGATCGATGAGCCGCGAAGTGAGCGTCTCCTTTTCGGTCGGCCGGCCTTCGCGCTTGAAAAACCCGCCGGGGATTCGTCCCGCGGCGTAGGTCTTTTCGATGTAGTTGACCGTCAGCGGGAAGAAATCCCGCCCGGGGGTCGGGGTCTGCTTGGCGCAGGCGGTGACCAGCACCACGGTATCGCCCATGGAGACGCGCACCGCGCCCTCCGCCTGACGGGCGATCTCCCCGGTGTCGATGGTGACCGCATGCTGCCCATAAGAAAATGACTTGCTGGCGACGCTCAAGGCTCAGTCCTCGAAAGTGAAGGGTTCAGGCACAAAACACAAAGGCCGCGCGTGTGACGGCGGCCCTTGGGTTTTCAGCGGCGAAGCCCCAGTCGCTCGACGAGCTCCTGGTACTTCTGGGGTTGCGTGGCTCTGAGGTAATCGAGGAGCTTGCGGCGCTGGTTCACCATCTTGACGAGCCCGCGCCGCGAGGAGTGATCACGCTTGTGCGCGGTGAAGTGCTCGCCAAGGCCGTTGATGCGCTCGGACAGCAGCGCGACCTGTACTTCCGGGGAGCCGGTGTCGGCTGGAGCGCGGCGGAACTGCGCGAGAATCCCGCCCTTTTTCTCGCTGGTTAAAGCCATGGCGCGATAATCCTAACTACTTGTCTTAAGAGCCCTTTTGATAAGCGCGGGATTGTACCCGGCCGAGCCGTCCTGCCACAAGCTCAGAAAGCCGTGGACCACGGGCGGCACGGGTCAATGCGCGAGCACCAAGGAGCGGATTTTGCGCGCCAGGGCCTCAGGGTCCCTGAGCCGAAGTCCCTCGTGCCGTGAATGCGGCCGCTGCGGTCGATGAGAAAGCTGTCAGGGAAAACGCGGACAGACAATGCGCCCGCGGCGCTGATCCGCCGGGGGCGTGGCCGCGCAGGCTTATCGTTAGGCGACAGCCTGCGCGGCCTTGTGGGTTCTGCTACCTGCCCTTATTGCTGGGCGGCAACGTCGGCACCCATATTGCCGGTGCTCCAGGTATAGCCGTTGCTCCAGGTATAGCCGTTGCTCCAGGTGTAGCCGTTGCTCCAGGTGTAGCCGTTGCTCCAGGTGTAGCCGTTGCTCCAGGTGTAGCCGCTTCCCGAGGTGTACGACCCGTTCCAGAAGAGCCCGTCCAGGAGCAACGGAATGAGTTCGAGCACGTCCTTCACTATGCACAGCAAACCACCGATCAAACCCCCGAGCAGGCCGCCGCCACTTGAACAGGTGGTGGTTTGCTTGTCTTGCATGATGTAGTAGTTGCCCTTCGAGTCGCGATTCGCCCGCCCCCCGAAGTGCTGGGTCCCCGCGAGATCGGCCGCCACGTTCAGCCCCTGATTGGCGCAGTTCGTGGCCGTGCCGTATACGGCGTCGTGCGCATTCACCAGACCCGAGCCCTGCTGGAACACCGTGTAAGCCAGCGTGCCCTTGGAGGTCACGGCCGGATGGGCACCGGACATCAATCGGCACTTGACCTGATCCGGAGTCAAGTTCGGATCTACCTGCAGCATCAGCGCGACCACACCGCTCACCACGGCAGTGGCTTGCGACGTGCCCGACATCGTGAAGTCATCGTACGGTCCGACCCACTGCGGAAACTGCGCAGCCAGCGTGCCGTTGTTGGGCGCGTAGGCGAGCACGTGACCGCCCATCCCCAGGATTTCCGGCTTCACGAAGCCCTCGTACGTCGGGCCAGCCGAGGAGAAGCTGGCGAGCTGGTACTGCAGCGGCTGCATCGGGTGATACGCGTCAGTTACCGCACCCACGGTGATAACGTAGGGGACGTTTCCGGGGGCGTTGATGGTCATCGGTTGCGGCCCCCGATTGCCGGCCGCGGCCACGACCACGATGCCGGAAGCCCAGGCGCTCATTACTGCCTGATCGAGCGGATCGTCCCAGTACGGCGACTGCGGCGGCGCACCCAGGGACAGATTGAGCACGCGAATGTTGTATCGGAGGCGTTGCTTGACGACCCACTGGATACCGCTGATGACGTCGAAGTACCGGCCGGCGCCAGTGTTGTCCAGCACGCGTACCGAGACCAGATTACCGCCGGGTGCGACGCCCTGAAACTTGCCCGTCGTCGCCACGCCACTGCTGGCGATGATCGACGAGATGTGCGTGCCGTGACCGAACAAGTCGTTGATACTCTGGCTGTAGTTCTGCAGTGCGGCTGTCAGGCTATACGTCGACTGCGTGCGCGCCTGGATCACGTCGTACTGGGCGAGCACGTGCGGAGTCTGGTACGGCGTCGTCTGCAGAGGACCCAGATTGCTCCACACTCCGGAGTCGAGCACCGCGACCGTGACACCCCGTCCGGTCACCCCACCGACATGCAGGTTACTGGCGGCAACCTCCGACGGGTAGTTTGTTTCCGGCAGGACACCGGGAGCCGAGCTCGCTTGCACCGGCGAGTCCTCGAAGATGCGCAGACGCGGGACATCCGAGGCTCGCAGCGCCTCGAGCTCCCGGTCATCCAGCGCAGCCCCTACAGCGCGAATAATGGAAAGGTCACCGGTCACGACGCCGCCGACGCGCACGACGGCGCTGCGCGCTACTTCGACGCTCTCGGCCTGCACGATGTAGTCCTGACGCACGCCCACCTGTACAACCGCAGGAGGTGGGGTCGCCCGCGCTGGGGCCGGTGCCGCGACCGGTATCGGGATTACCGGCCGAGACACAACGGTCAACGGCGACGGCGGCGGTGCGTCGCTTGGCAACATCAGCGCCAACAGGGCCAGCAGGACACTCGCGGCGCCGGCTGCAAGCAGCCAGAGCCTGGTTTTCGTTGTCATGAATGTGTTTCCCAATTCCCGATACTGCGGACGTATTTAATTCGTGCGTACTTTTTACAGGGATGCTGCGTCGCTAAACAGTGACAACCGCAATGCCGCAGCCGCACAAAATGTGACGCGCTTCGCAATGCCGGTGCTGGTCGGGATATGTCCATCAAGACTTTAACTATGTTGTTGTCATGCGGACATAACGAGATTCGGCGCGGTGGGCTTCAGGCACTGCTCGCCTGCGTGTTGGCGTGGGCAGGCGCGGCCCGGGCCCAGACCGACGAGATACAGGTCTACGACGCCGAGATCACCGCCCCTGGGCAGTTCAGCCTGACCTGGCACAACAACTTCACGGCTTCCGGCCGGCGGCAGGCTGCTTTCCCGGCGGGCGTCATTCCCGAGCACGCGCTCAACGGGGTGCCCGAATGGGCCTACGGCGTCACGGATTGGCTCGAGGCGGGAATCTACCTGCCGGTCTATACACGCACCCGCGATGGCCGGCTGCTGTTCGATGGCGTCAAGCTTCGCGCCCTGCTGGTCGTGCCCGATGCGCACGAGCGAACCGTCTTCTATGGCCTGAACTTCGAGTTCAGCTACAACACGCCGCATTGGGACACGAGCCGCTTTACGGGCGAGATCCGTCCCATCATCGGCGTGCACCTCGGCCGTCTCGACCTGATCGTCAATCCCATCCTCGATACCGACTTCGACGGCCTCGGTAAAACAATTTTCGCTCCCGCGACCCGCATCGCCTACAGAATCGGCGGCAAGCTCGCCTTGGCACTCGAGCACTACGCCGACTTAGGTCCGCAGCCGTCGCAGTCGCTGTTCGCAGTGTTCGACTACGGCAGCGGCCGCAGCGGGATCGAGTTCGGCGTCGGCCGCGGACTCACTCATTCCGCCGACTCCTGCATGCTCAAACTGATGCTGATGCGCGATCTGTAAGCAGGCCGCTCGCCCCGTCAGCGGCGGCGGCCGCGAAAGTCACTGCGAATCAAGCACGTACGAACCGGCGGGTCGCGGCACCCGTGACGTGCGTCGAGGACTGGGCCGGCGTGCGTCCCTAGGATGCGAGGATGACGGACCTGTCTACGACCGCGGATGCGCTGCTCGAAGGGCTGCCGGATCTGGTGCTCGTCGTGCGACGCGACGGCGTCGTCCTGCAGTGCGGCGGCGGACACGGCGTGCCCGACCTGCGGCCGTCCCGGAATCTGGCCGGTCAGCGGCTCGAAGCCGTGTGGTCGCGACCGGTAGCGAGCCTGCTCAGGCAGCTCGCGCGCCGGGCGATCACCTCGCGCACCATGACCGAAGCGCGCTTTGATGAGGGCGGATGCGCCTATGAGGCGCGGGCCAGCGCCCACGGTCCGGAGCGCGCGATCTGTGTCGTGCGCGCCGCCGCCGCGGCCTCGCCGGAGGATGCGCTCGATGCTACCGATGAGCGACCCCGGCCGCAGCTCGATCGCCGCGGCTTCCTGCGCCGTTTCAAGCAGTCGATGTCCGTGGCTGCGCTGCGCGAGATGCCGCTCGCCGTAGCCGTCATCCACGTCGATGGCATCGCCGATATCGCACAGATCATCGCCACCCGGGTCTCGGAACAGATCATGAGCGCGGCGATCATGCGGTTGCCGACTCAACCTACCGACCCGGGGGCCGAAAAATCCTGGTGGTACCTGGGACAGTTGAGCGAGAGTCTGCTGGCGGTGGTGCTCGAGAGCTCGGATCGCGATGCCATCGATGCCTGCCTTGCCAGTGTATGCGCCAGCCTGCGCGAGCCGGTTGCGACCCTTGGGGCCGAGTTCCATCTGACCCCGTATGCGGGTGTGGCGGTGCTGGGTCAGGATGCCTCCTCGCCGAAGCTGCTCCTGGATCACGCGCGCGCCGCCGCCACCGAGGCGCGCCGCTCCGGGTCCTCCCAGGTGTGCTTCTTCACCGACACCTTGCGGCTGCGGTCCCTGGCGCGGCTCGACATCGCCCGTGAATTGCGCGACGCCATTGCGAGCCGCGACATCCGTCTGCGCTACGTCGGCCGTCACGACCTGGCGAGCGGTCGTCTGGTCACCTGGGTGGGGTACCTGCGCTGGCTGCACCCGCTGCGCGGGGAGATCCGTGCGGCGGAATTCCTCAAAGTCGCTGAAACCACCGGTCTCGCCACGACCCTGTCGCGCGCCGTCCTCGGCGGCCTCGGGGAGGATTTCGCCCGCCTCTCGGCCGCAGCGGACGCGGACGTGCGCCTGTCCTTCGGTGCTCTGCGCCATCACGTGCTGCACGAGGATTTCGCCGCCGACATCGGCCGCCTGCTGGCCGAGGGCGCCGTGCCCGCCGAGCGGCTGGAGCTGCGGGTCTCGGAGCGCGCGCTCATTGCGCGCGACGCGGTCGACCTGCGCTGCCTGGCACAGCTCGGCGTGCAGCTGGTGGTCGACGAAGTGGGCCGCGGGATGGGCTCGCTCGACCTGCTGGCCCGCGCACCGATCTGGGGATTGCAGCTCGATCGCGCCTGGGTGACCGCGCTGCGCAGCGACGCGATCGCCCGCAAGGTGTGCCGCGCCGGCATCGGCATGGCCGCGGCGCTCGGGGTCACGCCGATCGCCACCGGCGTCGACGATCCCGAGCAGCGCGATGCGCTGCTGGCACTCGGCTGCCGCCTCGGCAGCGGCGACCTGTTCCGGGACGCCGCAGCCGACACAACAACAGCCCCGCGCGTGGCGGCCCGGGCGGCCCGGGCCTGAGGACTGTGACGCAGCTCTCGTAAATCAGGATGGCCGCGCGGTGCCCTGAAGTGGGTCACCACATCCAGCGCCGGCCTCGTGCATCGTAGGCGCATGAGCACCAACACCCATGGCGGCACCCGTTCTGCGACGCTGCTCGTCGCAGCGCTGTGCCTGCTGGGGTGCTGGGCCGGCGCGCGCGCCGCAGACGCGCCGCTCATTCTCGAGCACCTGACGACCTCAGACGGCCTGCCGCAGGGGACGGTGTTTGCCACCCTGCAGGACTCGCAGGGATTCGTGTGGCTCGCCACCGAAGACGGCCTGGTGCGCTACGACGGCCATGAGCTGTTCCGCTACGCGTACTCGCGCAGCGCCCGCGGCGGGCTGCCGCGCAACTACATCCAGGCCATCGTCGAGGATGGGCACCACGACCTGTGGATCGCCATCAAGGACGGGGGCCTGGCCCGCTGGCGGCGCGCCACCGACAGCTTCATCGTCTACCGCCACGATCCCAACGATCCTGCCTCGCTCGCCAGCGACGCCGTGCACACCGTGCTGGTGGACGCCGGCAATCGTGTCTGGATCGGAACCGCCAACGCGGGTCTGGACATGCTCGAGCCGGCATCCGGACACATCGAGCACCGGCGGCACGATCCGAACGATGCGAGCTCGCTGATCGACGACCGGATCCTCACTGTGGCGCTCGACCGCTCCGGGGCGCTGTGGGTGGGCACGGAAGCGGGGCTCGATCGCTGGCAGCCCGAGCAGCGCGCGTTCATCCATTATCGTCACGAGGCCGGCAATGCGCGCTCCCTGAGCGGCAACCAGATCTCCCGGGTGCTCGAGGACCAGAGCGGCGCCCTGTGGGTCGGCAGCTTCGATGGGGGTCTTGATCGGTTGGACCGCGAAGGCCAGGTGACGCAGGTCTTTCGTCACGATGCGGCGCAGGCCGCCTCGCTCGCCAGCGACGATGTGCGCGCGATCCTGGAGGATCAGGCCGGTCATCTGTGGGTCGGCACCGCCGGCGGGCTGGATATGCTGAACCGCGCCACCGGACAGTTCAGCCACTACCGCTATGACCCGAGCGATGCCGGCTCGCTGCGCGACTCCTTTGTCATGTCGCTGTACCAGGACGAAGCGGGCCTGGTGTGGATCGGAACGCGGGCCGGCGGTGTGAGTCGCTGGAATCCCCGCAGCTGGGAGCTCGGCGGCCACCGGCCCGACTGGCTGGGAGACAAGCTGGTAACCGCATTTGCGGATGCGCCCAACAACAAGCTGTGGATCGCCTCGCTCGGAGGCGGCCTCACCTGGTACGACGATGAGAGCGGTTGGAGCACTAACATCGATGCCATCACCGGCCGGCACAACGCCCTCGGCGATGCGCGCGTGATGTCGCTGCGCCAGGACCGCCAGGGCACGCTGTGGATCGGGACCCGGGATAGCGGACTGCGCAAACTCTCACCCGACGGGCGCCTGCAGTTCATAGGAGCGAAGCCGGGGGATGCGCGCTCGCTCAGCGCCGCCGGCATCATGACCATCTTCGAGGCGCGCAACGGTGCGATCTGGATCGGCACTCACGGCGGAGGAGCGAACGTGCTCGACCCCGCGAGCGGACTCATCCGCCAGTTGCCTTACGCCTCTGCGGCACCGGGCGCGCTCAGCTCTCCGCACGTAACCGCGATCGCGGAGGATTCGCACGGCAACTTCTGGATGGGGACCGACGGCGGCGGGCTCGACCTGGTACGCGCCGACGGCACGGTCGTCAAGGTGTTCCGCCACGACGCGCGCGACCCGGGGACGCTGCCCGCGAACACGGTATACGCGCTGGCGATCGATGCCCGGGACCGGGTGTGGGTGGCCACCGACGGCGGCGGCCTCGCCCTGGCGCAAGGCTCCGCGGCGGCACCGGATGCGATCCGTTTCAAGGTGCTGTCGCGCGAGGAGGGCTTGTCGAGCGACACCGTGTACGGCGTGGTGGCGGATGCCGCTGGCCGCATCTGGTTGAGCTCGGACGCCGGCCTGGTGCGCTACGACCCCGAGACCGGCGCTCTCAAGTCCTACCACCGCGAGCACGGCCTGCAGGGTGAGGAGTTCAACTTCGGCGCCTACCATCGGCTGCGTGACGGGCGCTTGTGCTTCGGCGGGCCCGGCGGATTCAACATCTTCGATCCCTCGCGCCTCACGGAGAACCGCCAGCCCCCGCACGTAGCACTGACGCGGGTCGAAGTCCTGGGCGTGCCGGCGCCGGGTCCCAGGCCCTACTGGCTGCTCGAGCGTATCGATCTCGGCTATCAGGCGAACATCGTGTCACTCGACTTTGGCGCGCTCGACTTCACCTCGCCGAAGCGCAATCGCCTCGCCTACCGCATGGCAGGTCTGACCGATCGCTGGCTCGACCTGGGCGCGCAGCGGCGCATCACGCTCACCAATCTCGAGGCCGGCGATCACGTGCTGGAGGTGCGGGCGGCGAACTCCGATTCGGTCTGGAGCGGCACGCCGCTGCGGCTGACCATCCATCGCGAGCCGGCTCCGTGGAAATCGCGGTGGGCCTACATCGCTTACGCGCTCGCGGCCCTCGCCGCCCTCGCATATCGCATGCGTCTGCAGCGCCTCAAGTTCCAGCGTGTCGTCAGCGCGCGGCAGCGTCTCGAGTCGGAGGTCGAGCTGCGCACCCGGGAACTCACCGAAAGCAACCGCCAGCTCGCCGACGCCGTGCAGGCGAAGAGCAATTTCCTTGACCGCATGAGTCACGAGCTGCGCACGCCGATGAACGGCGTAGTCGGCATGACCGAGCTCCTCGCCCGCACCTCGCTCTCCTCGACGCAGGTGCGGCTCACCGACACCATCCGCTCCTCCGCCCGGGTGTTGCTGCAGATCGTCAACGACCTGCTCGATCTGTCGAAGATCAACGCCGGCAAGATCGCGCTCGAGGAGCTGCCGTTCGATCTCGGCCAGGTGCTCGAGGAGTGCACCAGCCTGTTCGCGGGCGCCGCCCAGGCGAAGGGTATCGAGCTGATCGTGTGGCCGCCGGCGCGCGAGCACTGCTCGCTCCTGGGTGATGCGCTGCGCGTGCGCCAGATCCTCATGAATCTGGTCGGCAATGCCGTCAAGTTCACCGCCCAGGGCGAGGTAATCGTCAAGGCGGACGTGCACCCGCAAGCGCAGGGCGGTGCGAGCCTCGACATCTCGGTGAGCGACACGGGAATCGGCATGGACGCGGCCACGATCGCCAAGATCTTCGAGCCGTTCACCCAGGCGGACGAGTCGACCACCCGGCGCTTCGGCGGCAGCGGGCTCGGGCTCGCCATCTGCCGCGAGCTCGCCCAGCTCATGGGCGGTAGCATCGGCGTCGACAGCCAGCCGCAGGCCGGCTCGACGTTTCATCTGCGCCTGCAGCTCCCGGCCGGGCCGGCACTGGCCGCGCCGGCGCCGGCGTGGCCGCAGCGCCGTGTGCGCATTCTCACCCGCCGACCCGCGCTGGCCGAATCCCTGGCGCGGCAGGCCCGCGCGCTCGGTCTCACCGTGCTCCCCGACAACGCCACCACGCCCGACGACCAGGACCTGGTCCTCGCCGACGCGAGCAGTCAGCGTGAATATCTGAAGGCTCGCCTCGGCGCCGGCAAGGCGCGGCAGCGGAATCTGATCGTGCTCGCCACCGCCGCCGAGCTCGATTCACCGGATCTGGCGGGGCTCGAGAGCCAAGCGGTGGTCCTCAAACCCCTGCAGCGCGGCGCACTCTACGACGCCCTCGCCGCCGCCGGCGCGCGCACGCCACACGCGGCGCCCGCCGCGGCGCCCACCGAGGCCCTGAGCGCCCACGTGCTGCTGGTGGAGGACGAGCCGGTGAATGCGGCGGTCGCACAGGGCTACCTCATGGCTCTGGGGTGCACATCGGTATGGGTCAAGGACGGCGCCGAGGCCGTGGCCCGCAATGCCGCCGAGCGCTTCGACCTGATCTTCATGGACCTGAGCATGCCCGGGATGGATGGCTTCGCGACCACCGCCCTGATCCGGCAGCGTGGCGCGGCAACCGCCCGGGTGCCGATCGTCGCACTCACGGCGCACGATGCGGCCAACTATCGGGACGCGTGCCTCACGGCGGGCATGGACGACATGCTGACCAAGCCGTACACGCTGCAGGAGTGCGCGCAGGTGGTACGGCGCTTCAGCGTGCGCGGCGCCGTCGCGCCGAGCGCGAGCGCGCCCAGCGAGCCACTCGCGAGCGTGGACTCCGCGGCCGTGGCCACTCTGCGGCGCCTGCGCAGCGATGGACCGGGCGACCTGTACTCGAAGCTCGTCGAGCTGTTTCAGGCCGGCTCCACGCAGGCGCTGGCGCAGCTCGCCGCCACGCTGGCTGCGGCGGATCTCATCGCCGCCGCCGCCATCTGCCACAAGTTCGGCTCCAGCGCCGCCAACGTCGGCGCCACCGCCTTCGCGCGCGACGTTCGCGAGCTCGAGCGGCTGTGCGCCGCCGGCGAGGTGCAACGCGCCCGCGAGCTGTACGAGCGGCTGGCGGCGGCGCACCCGGCCCTCATCGAAGAGCTGTCGGCGCAGCGCCTGCGAGCGAGCGCATGAGCGAGGCACGCGCCACGGCGCCGATCGCGATCATCGCCGACGATGAGGATCTGGGGCGGCTGCTGCTCGCCGAAGCCGCGAGTGCCGGCGGCCTGACGCCGCTCGCCTTCGACAACGGCACGGCCGCGCTGGAGGCCGCCTTGTCGCAGGACGTCGCGATCGTGCTGCTCGACGTCGACATGCCCGGCATGGATGGTAACTCGGTGTGCCGGCGCCTCAGGGCGGAGTCGCGCTTCGCCACCGTGCCCATCGTGATGGTGACCGGCCACGAGGATTCGTCCGCCATCACCCGCGCCTTCGAAGCGGGGGCGACGGATTTCATCGCCAAGCCCGTCAACTGGGCGCTGCTGCCGCGGCGGCTCGAGTACATCCTGCGCAATGCCGCCGCCGCCGAGCGCATCGAGCGGCTCGCCTACTTCGACCCGCTCACCGGGCTGCCGAATCGGCAGTGCTGCATCGAGACCGCCGAGCGGCTGGTGCGCGACGCGGCGCAACTGCAGGAGTCGGTCGCGATCGTCTATCTGGACCTGAACAGCTTCAAGCGGGTGAACGACACCTTCGGGCACTCGGTGGGCGATGCGGTGCTGCGCGACGTCGCCGGCAAGCTCAGCGGCCTGCTCGAGGGCTTCAAGGCCGAGGATCAGCATCTGGCACTGGCCCGCTTCGGCGGGGACGAGTTCGTCATCCTGCTGCGGCATGCGGCGGCGCGCGCGCGCGCCATTCGCATCGCGGAGGCGTGCGCCACGGCCTTCAAGCAGCCCATTCTCTACGACGGCCTGGAGTTCTACCCGGCACCGAGCATTGGACTGGCCGTCTACCCGGATGACGGCGCCGATGTCACCACGGTGCTCAAGCACGCCGACACCGCGATGTACCAGGCCAAGACCGGCGCCGCCGAGCCGGTCGCGGTCTACACCCCCGCCATGAGCAGCCGGCTCGCCAACTGGCTCGAGCTCGAGGCGCGCCTGCGCCGCGCGGTGGTCGAGGACCGTCTCAACCTGCTGTATCAGCCGAAGTTCCGCCTGCACGACAATCAGCTCGTCGGCGTGGAGGCACTCCTGCGCTGGTGCGACGCCGAGCACGGTGAGATCCCGCCGCTGCGCTTCATCGAGATCGCCGAGGACAGCGGCCTCATCCTCGATCTGGGCAGCTGGGTGGTGCGCGCGGTGTGCCGGCAGCTGCGCAAGTGGCTGGATCGGGGCTTCAGCGTCCCGGTGGCCATCAACGTGTCAGGCAAGGACCTGTTGCACGGCGATCCGGCGCGCGTCATCCAGACCGAAGCGGCGGCGGCCGGCGTTCCCCCCTCGCTGATCGAGGTCGAGATCACCGAGTCGCTGCTGATCAAGGACTCCGCCGCCGGGCGCAATGCGCTCAAGAAGCTGCGCGAGCTCGGCTGCCGGATTGCGCTCGATGATTTCGGCACCGGCTATTCCTCACTCGCGTACATCACCCGCTTCCCCCCCGATCGCATCAAGATAGACAAGACCTTCGTGCGCGACGTGGACTGCTCGGCGAGCGATGCCGCCATCGCCAACGCCATCCTTTCCCTCGGGGAGAGTCTGGGCATCACCGTGACGGCCGAGGGCATCGAGCGTGCCGGGCAGCTCGAGTGGTTGCGCGGGCGCGGCTGCCACGAAGCGCAGGGGTTTCTCCTGGCCCGACCGCTGTCGGCGGCGGAACTGGAGCGCCAGTTCCTGCAGCCGGCGGAAGGATCCGCGGCGCTGCCGCGGCGGCAGCGGGGCTGACCGGGGATCGCTTTGAGCCGGGAACGGCCGTCGAAGCCTCAGGGCCGCTTGCACGAGCTTCGGGCGCGGCCTAGGATCCTCAGCGAGGTGAAGCCATGCTGAAGAAAATCCTCCTGGGCGCCTGCCTCGTCCTGCCGCTCGCGGCATGCACGACCCCGTCTGCGACCCGTGAGCCACCGAAGAGCGCTGCCCTGGCGCCCGTGGGCACCGCGGGCTGCGTCGCGGATACGGCCACCCGCATTCCGGTGAAGGAGGCAGACTGCGCCGGATTCGGCCGCACCTATACCCAGCAGGACATCCAGCGAACCGGACAGGCCGACACGGCTCAGGCGCTGCGGTTGCTCGATCCTTCACTCACGGTGCACGGGCACTGAGGCTCACGTCGCGGCGTTGAGGAGTCGGCGCGGTCGCACTGCGCCGCGCCCGTCGGCGTCGCCGAGGCCGAGAAAGGTACCCGCCTCATCGTACAGGCGCACCGCCACCGGTGCACCGGCCACCTCCGCCAAGACGCTCTGACCGCTGAGCAGGCGCTGCGCCTCGGCCCGCGGCAGGCGAACCGCAGTCAGGTGCCCGAGCGGCCAGTCCGCGGACAGCAACCGCGGCCAGTCCCCGCGCGCACGCGTCTCGGCCAGGGACTCGAGCGTCTGCATCGGCTCGTTGTCAAAAGGCTCCACGTACAGCCGCCGCAGCGCCGTGACGTGCCCGCACGTGCCCAGCGCCGCCGCCAGATCCTCGGCCAATACTCGAATGTAGGTTCCCTTGGAACACAACGCCTCGAGCTCGAGGCTCGCGGGCCCGAGCGCCAGCAGCGCAAGCTCGAACAGCTCGATGTCGCGCGCCGCGCGCGCCACGGTCACGCCCGCACGGGCGAGCTTGTAGAGCGGTTGTCCGGCGCGCTTCAGGGCCGAGTACATCGGCGGAGTCTGTGTCTGCGGGCCGCGGAACCGTGCCAGGACCGCCTCGAGCCCCGCGCGCTCGAGCGTTGGCACCGGTGCGGTGGTCGTGACCGCCCCTTCCACATCCCCGGTCGTGGTCCCGCTGCCGAGGGCCACGGTGAAACGGTAGCGCTTGCGGCCGGCGAGGATCTGCCCTGCGATCTTGGTGGCCTCCCCCAGGCAGATCGGCAGCATGCCGGTGGCGAGCGGGTCCAGGCTCCCGACGTGCCCGGCCTTCTGCCGCAGCAACAACGCCCGCACCCGTTGCAGGACCGCGTTCGAGGACAGCCCGAGCGGCTTGTCGAGCAGCAGGATGCCGCTGGGCATGAGCGTGCGCGTTCAGCGCCGGGAAGTGTCGGTGCCGGGCGGCGGCTCGGGGTCCGGGTCGGACGCGGGCGCCGCGGCGGCCCCGGCACGGTCGCCGGCGACGGCGCGGTCGATGAGGCTGCTGAGGCGGGCCGCACCCTCGACGCTCTCATCGAACACGAACTCCAGCCGCGGCGCGTGCCGCAGCGACAGCCGCCGGCCGAGCTCCCCGCGCAGGAACCCGGCGGCGTGGGTGAGTCCGGTGCGCACCTCGTGCGGCGGGTGGCGCGATGCAAAGGGGGTGAAGAACACGCGCGCCGTGCCCATGTCGGCGGCGACGCTGACCGCGGTGATGGTCACGTTGCCCACGCGCGGATCCTTCACCTCGCGCGCGATCAACGCCGCCAGTACCCGCTGGATCTCCGACTCGATGCGTTGGGTGCGGGCCTGCGGCATTACTGCAGCGTTCTCGCCACCTCGACGCGCGCAAAGCATTCGATCTGGTCGCCGACGCGCACGTCCTGGTAGTTCTTCACGCCGATGCCGCACTCGGTGCCGGCACGCACCTCGCCCACGTCGTCCTTGAAGCGGCGCAGCGACTCGAGCGCGCCCTCGAAGATCACCACGTTGTCGCGCAGCACGCGAATCGGATTGTTGCGCTTGACCACACCCTCGGTCACGAGGCACCCGGCCACCACGCCGAACTTGCTCGAGCGGAACACCTCGCGCACCTGCGCCACGCCCAGGATCTGCTCCTTGACTTCCGGCTGCAGCATGCCGGTCATCATCTGCTTCACGTCGTCGATGGCTTCGTAAATGATGCTGTAGTAGCGCACCTCGACGCCGGTCTCCTTGACGGCTTCGCGCGCTCCGGCATCGGCGCGCACGTTGAAGCCGATGACCAGCGCCTTGGAGGCCGCGGCGAGCTGCACGTCGGACTCGGTGATGCCCCCCAAGCCGCTCGCGATCACCTTCACCTGCACCTCCTCGGTGGACAGCTTGGTGAGCGCCTCGCGCAGCGCCTCCGCGCTCCCCTGCACGTCGGCCTTGATGAGCACCGACACCAGGCCGGCCTTGTCCTCGCCCATCTGCGCGAACGCATCCTCGGGACGGGCGCTCGTGCGTGCCAGCTTCACGTCACGGAACTTGCCCTGGCGGTAGAGCGCCACTTCGCGCGCCTTGCGCTCGCTCTCCACCGCCAGCAGCTCATCGCCCGCGTTGGGGGCGCTCGACAGCCCGAGCACCACCACCGGCATGGACGGCGGGGCTTCCGCTACCGGCTTGCCGTTCTCATCGAACATCGCGCGCACCCGCCCGTACTCGGAACCGGCGATGATCGGGTCACCCATGCGCAGCGTGCCCTTCTTCACCAGCACGGTCGCCACCGCGCCGCGCCCTTTCTCCACGCTCGATTCGATCACCACCCCGGAAGCGAGCCCGGTGCGTGGCGCGCGCAGCTCCAGCACTTCCGCCTGCAGCAGGATCGCTTCCAGCAGCTGATCGATTCCCTGACCGGTGCGCGCGGATACGCTGACGAACATGTTCTGCCCGCCCCAATCCTCGGGAATGACCTCATGCTTGGCCAGCTCGGTACGCACGCGGTCGGGGTCGGCGTCGCCTTTGTCGACCTTGTTCACCGCCACCACGATCGGCACGCTGGCCGCGCGCGCGTGCTGGATGGCCTCGATGGTCTGCGGCATCACGCCGTCGTCCGCGGCGACCACCAGCACCACGATGTCGGTGGCCTTGGCGCCGCGCGCACGCATGGCGGTGAAGGCGGCGTGCCCGGGGGTATCGAGGAAGGTGATGACGCCCTTCGGGGTCTCGACGTGATAGGCGCCGATGTGCTGGGTGATGCCGCCCGCCTCCCCCGCTGCGACCTTGGTGCTCCGGATGTAATCGAGGAGCGAGGTCTTGCCGTGATCGACGTGGCCCATGACGGTGACCACCGGCGGGCGCGGCGCCACCTCCGCCTCGGCCGGCGCGCCCTGCAGGTCCTGCTCGATCTGGTTCTCCTTGAGCAGCTTGGGCGTGTGACCCATCTCCTCGACCACCAGCACTGCGGTGTCCTGGTCGATCGGCTGATTGATGGTGGCCATCACGCCCATGTTCATCAGCGCCTTGATGACCTCGTTGGCCTTGACGGCCATCTTCTGCGCCAGCTCCGCCACCGTGACGGTCTCACCGATGCCGACCTCGTGCACCAGCGGCGCGGTCGGCATCTCGAATCCATGCCGCCCTTCGGCGGACGCTTGCACCGGACGCGCCTTGGCGCGGCGCTTCTTCTTGTAGCGCGAGCTGACATCTCCGGTGACGTGCAGCTCCTGGCGGCCATAGCGGGTGTGCTGCTTGTCGTCCGGCACCGGCGGCGCGGCAACCGCGGCGGGGCCCGGGCGTTCGCGCGCCGGCGCTGCCGGCGGCGGGGTGAGCGCCTGCGGCCGCTCACGCTCGCCGGTGGGCCGTTCGCGCTCCTCGCGCTCGCGGGTACGCCGCGCCTCGTCGTCGCGGCTGCGCTGTTCGGCCACCCGGTGCGCGTCCTCCTGGGCGCGACGGCGCGCGTCCTCCTCCTCGACGCGGCGGCGGTTCTCCGCCTCGAGCCGCTCGCGCTCGCGGCGCTCGGCTTCGGCGCGCTCATTCTCCGCGCGCGCGACCGCTTCGGCTTCCTGGCGGCGGTGATCGATCTCGTCCTGCTGGGCGCGCGCCTGCTCCTCGAGCACGTCGCGCTTGATGTAGGTGCGTTTGCGGCGCACCTCGACATTGACGGTGCGCGCGCGCCCCTGCGCGCTGGCGAGCTTCAGCTCGCTCTGGGTCTTGCGCCGCAGGGTGATCTTGCGCGGCGCGCCGTCGCTATCGGCGTCGCTCCCGTGGCTGCGGCGCAGGTGCGTGAGCAGCTCGAGTTTGGCGTCGTCGCTGATGCGCGCGTCCGGACCGGACACCTTGATGCCCGCCTGGTCGAGCTGCGTCAGCAGCCGGTCCACCGGCACCTTGAGAACCTCGGCAAACTGGGAAACGCTCACTTCGGCCATAGGCTTGAACCCTCGTCCTGTCAGTTACCCGCTTCGAACCACGGCGCGCGCGCGGTCATGATGAGCTTGGCCGCCTTGTCGGCGGCCAACCCCTCGATATCGGCCAGCTCATCCACCGACTGCTCGGCGAGATCCTCGCGGGTACGCACGCCGCGCCGCGCCAGGGTCAGCGCCAGGTCCGGGCTCATGCCCTCGAGCAGCAGCAGATCATCCGCCGGCATCGACTGATCGAGCGTCTCCTCGCTGGCGATCGCCTGCGTGAGCAGCATGTCGCGCGCGCGGTTGCGCAGCTCCTTGACCATGTCCTCGTCGAACTCCTCGATGGCGGCGAGCTCGGCCTGCGGCACGTAGGCGATCTCCTCGATGGTGGAGAAACCCTCCTGCGCCAGGATGGTCGCCACGTCCTCATCGACATCGAGCTGCTTCATGAAGTTCTGCACCAGCTCCTTGGCCTCGGTCTCGCTCTTCACCTCGGCGTCGGATTCGGTCATCACGTTCAGGTCCCACCCCGTGAGCTGGCTCGCCAGGCGGATGTTCTGGCCCCCGCGGCCGATGGCCTGCGAGAGCTTCTCCTCGGACACGGCGATGTCCATGCTGTGCGAGTCCTCGTCCACCACGATGGACATGACCTCGGCGGGGGACATGGCGTTGATCACGAACTGCGCCGGATTGTCGACGTATGGGATGATGTCGACGCGCTCGCCCGCGATCTCGTTGGAGACCGCCTGCACGCGCGAGCCGCGCATCCCGACGCAGGCGCCGACCGGATCGATGCGCGGGTCGTTGCTCTTCACCGCGATCTTGGCGCGCACGCCCGGATCGCGCGCCGCGCCCAGGATCTGGATGAGACCCTGCCCGACCTCCGGGACCTCGAGCTTGAAGAGCTCGATCAGGAACTCGGGCGCGGTACGGGTGAGGAACAGCTGCGGGCCGCGCGGCTCGGAGCGCACCTCCTTGAGGAAGGCCTTGATGCGGTCCTGGGGCTTGGCCTGCTCGCGCGGGATCATGTCGGTGCGCGGCACGAAGCCTTCGGCGTTGCCCCCCAGATCGATGTAAATGCCGTTGCGGTCGACGCGCTTCACCACCCCGCTCACCAGCGTCCCCACGCGGTCGCGGTAAGCGTCGACGACCTGGGCGCGCTCGGCTTCGCGCACCTTCTGCACGATCACCTGCTTGGCCTGCTGGGCCGCGATGCGCCCGAAGGCCACCGACTCGACCGGCTGCTCGACGTAGCCGCCCACCTGCGCCTGCGGGTCGAGCTCCAGGCCATCCTCGAGGCGCAGCTCGCGCGCCGGGACCTCGAGCTCCTTGGAGTCATCGGCGAACACCTTCCAGCGCCGGAAGGTGTCGTAGTCGCCGCTCTTGCGGTCGATCGACACGCGCGCGTCCCACTCCTCGCCGTGCTTCTTGCG
>Ga0137412_10000034_pt1 | contig 67475 bp, 94 predicted proteins | sample CZODoug2_1_16fun_FD_122160 | JGI IMG/M metagenome (GOLD analysis project Ga0137412, IMG submission 122160) | Vadose zone soil fungal communities from Angelo Coast Range Reserve, California, USA - CZODoug2_1_16fungal (Hybrid Assembly) | ecosystem: Environmental > Terrestrial > Soil > Vadose zone...
TACTTCATCATCGGTCAACTTGACTTCTACTGCTGATAGATCAACTGTCTTACCGCGTGCCATGATTTCCCACTTTCATCCGGGTGAACTGATATCGACTCCGATGTTACACCACAATTGGCCAGCGTACAACCCTACTGTGACGTAACTACTCAGCTTCTACATCTTACTAATTTTGATTGAATTATTTAATTATAGTAATTTGGATATGTTCTAAATGGACAACGCAATTGCTAAACTAATTTAGTTTAGAAATTACGCAATCTTTTTAGATATTATTTACTCAGTAAGTGATACGTCGGCTTTCAGTGCATGAGCAATAACAGGTGCCCACGCAACAGACATCCTGACGTAATAGGCATCCGATTTTGTCTCACCAGTCGGAGCATGACTCTGCAATGAAATTGCCCAGTTATCGCCAACGACTGCAATTCCACCCAAACTCTGAGATAGTTTAGCCCAGGCAACTAGGTCAGAATGCTTGCCAAACACATTGACGCCAACAATTTCAGTGTCAGCACCTTGAGTAATAGGCAGTGAATAAGCAACGCCGCCCATGCCAGACAATAGACCCTGATCGGAGTCTTTAGCGATTCCGCCAACTGTGAATTTATTGGTTTGTGTTAATGCTTTGGCTACATCATTAGCAGAATTGAAATGCGGCAGTGAAGTGGTATGCGCTACTGTGTGGCCGGTACCTTTTGCCTGTGCTGTGCACGCTGCTACGGCAGCGCCCGCGAGAACAATCAACGCGGTAGCACTCAACAACTTTATTTTATTCATGATTATTCCCGAAATTGAGGTTAATTACTGTCCCTAATGGACAACAAAAGCCACAGGGTCGCTGTGGCTAATGTAATTCATTAGGTATTGTTATGCAATACCAAAATGCAAGTCTGAGAGAGCGGTATCCGCTGGATTCCAGCGAGTCATACCGTCAACACGATGCGGATTGAACGGTGCCCAGTAGGTCGGACGTACGCGCAGGAATTCGCGCATCTCATGGCATTCAATTTTCATCAGAACATCGGCAACTTGCCGATAAAGCGAAACATCATCACACGTAGCGACAACTAGCGGAAATGTTGCATACGTCATGATCTCTTCTTTGTAGTCCGGTGCCAACTCCATATCAGAATTGCGGGCCGGATAGTCAATCTTAACGATGATCGCGCTTTCAAATCGATTCGTGTGATCGGTCGCTGTAATTTTCCAATCTGGCTTGTAACAGAGATTGTTGATAAGTTCGATTGCAGAGTCGACCCTCATGATTTCATTCCTTCCTAGATTCCTAGTATCTGCATCTAATGATGCAACACGCACACCGAATTAATCGGTATGCATGCAACACAATTAGTCAGAGAAGTCATCCGGATGTAATGACTCAAATACTAGATCATTGATAAGACGGGCTTTAATGGCTTTCAACCATTCGTTGTTGAGTTCCCCCCACGGGTAAAGCGATAATTTCCATCCATTGTTGAATCCATAATAAACAGCGGATTCTTCAGACATATCGCCTACCACAATGGATAGTCCCATAAGATAATCGGTGTGACTAAGGCGAAAATTTCGATGTCCCGCAGAGTCTGAATTTGGAAACAACTGGCCTAACACACACGTTTCAAATTCAGAGATATTGAAAGTTTCAACATTGATATAGCTAGCCCAGTCGGTACTACCAAACCGACTATCGAGCAATTCCGCTCCGCGAGCAACAGCGGTTTGAACATCATCAGTCTGTAGATCCGTTTGCACTTCTGTAGTCATCTGAAAGATTTCCTCTCATCGTGACTGTCTCCTGTAGACAATCAACACAGCCAACCAAAAAATCCTATAGTGTCTAGGATAATTGATTGACTATGCAAATCAGCTACTGACAAGTTGTGCCTTGGTTGGGCGCTTACCAAAAGCAAACAACGGATCTTTATCGGAACGAGTGAGCGTTGCAGTGAATGTCACTGTTTTGTGTAGTAGTCGATCCTGCCAATTTCCGGACAGGTTGTATGCAGATACGGAGTCAATCAATGTGGAAGGAATGGTTACCCACACTGCCCAACCGTCAACTGTCTTCACAACCATTTTCCAAATGACTCCACCATAGTAATTGTAATTATCCGGTTGATCTTTTATTGAGACAATTTCTCCGGTCACAGTAACTTTACCTTCTGGCGCTTGTACGCCAGATTTGACTAATGCAGCCTTATCGGCCTCACGCTTTTGTGTAATTGCGTAACGGGTGAACAGCCGGTCAATGGCGTTCTCAGCGGCGGATATTTGTCGCTCGGACATTACGCCTTTATCAAACAAGGCACGATTCATGTCGGCTAGAAATTCATTCCATTCATTGAATATCTCCGCAATATCGCCGTGAGCGATATAAGATAGCCACGCTAGTACTGGGTGGTCATCGATAAGAGCATTGATTTTCTCATCGTGGGACTGCCTAGCCTTACGTGCTTTGTTTTCTTTGCGCTCTGCCTTATCAGCAAATCGCTTGTCATCACGGTCACGTACCCACATCGGAACTGAGTTTATTTCGATGTAGCCGCGCCCGTGGTTTTCTCCGCCACAAGAGCAATCACAGTCATGACCTGTAGCAAATTGACAGTCTGCATTGCACACAATGCCAGTGCTGAAATTGCCAGCAACAGTCATCACTGTAACGCGATTACCACAACGCGGGCACTCAACACGTACATGCTTCTGTTCAAATGACAATACAAATCCGCATTTGGTGCAGCTACCAACGGCTACTGTGTCCGTCATGGCTAATTCCTTTATCTCATCAGTTGAGCAACGATAATTACGACACTTGCAATCGCAATAAAGCCAAGCAATGCGATTATGAACGTTGTGATAAACCATGATCTTGATAGATCGTTGTGCATCTGAATTCCTCTCACTTTGAATTATTACACCATAAGAGACAGCACCCAACAACAGCGTTTGATCGGACACTATCGCCACCCGTCGGATAGGCTCATGTTTGGCCTAGGGTACTGCCTCATAAAGTGCAATAATTATAGTAGTCCGTTTACAGCATGTCCGGACAAACGACACTCACAGGCCAATTACAGAATGTAAGCTGATACATTCTCCTATTGTGTGCCGAGCACATTACATCTGTGACTTATAGCGGTGCTTTTAATGTTGGTTAGACTCTCCGTACTCTGGCCGCGCTTAATCAGGAGTCTCATTACTGCACGGTAAAACCAACAATTCTAATTTTTTGTTACGTATACATGAACATTTGGACGTTCAATTCGCAATTGCTTGGCAATGTGTTGTGCCCATCTTTTTGTATACATACAAGTAGATGGAGTATTGCCACATACTACTTTCCATTGCTTTGATTCCATTTTTCTCCTCCATAGATAACCAACACTGCTACCCGGTTCGCAACGGGTAGCAATGCAAATCATCTAGGAACGGCAGCATCTAGAAATTGTGCTTTGTCAAAATTGGGGTACTCAGTGGACAGCTTAGAAGACAGATCCCGTGTCAACTGCAATAGCGCTTCTGTGATGTGGAGAGCAATTGGCGTAGGAGATGAATAACGCTGCATCTGTTCGTTAAGTGTCGTTGCCAGCAATTGATAGTCTTTACGAGTCATAGCCATGGTAAGATTCCTTTCATCTGCTATCCCTCATAGATAGTCAACGCGATTACGGAGCACAATCACTCCGTAATCACGCAAAGCATCTATGCCGACACTAAATTGATTTCAACGACTTTAGCGTCGGGATATTCGGCAGACATGATCTGCTTTAGCATCACCATGTCTTGCGCATAGGTTGTGTGTTTGATCAACAGACTGTCATGTTTGTTTGTAATTACCTGTAGATACATTATCATTTCCTTTCATCGTTTTAAATTACGTGCGGTATATCGGATTTGAACCGATACCATCAGTTTGGAAGACTGACGTGCTGCCATTAACACTAATACCGCTTGATAGACAATCAACACCATTAACCGACTAGCGGTTAATGATGCAAATCATCTATGCCGTGACTAGTTCTTTATCGTCGCTAGCTACGGTGTCTTGCGCGCTTCGGTTGAGTATGTAATTTGCTGCCCGTTGTGCGGCAGCGGCAGCGGTCACAACCGCTTTAGTGTCCTCTTGGATGGTGCGAATCCAGCCGGCAATATAGGCTGAATTCTGTTCGATCGTTTCGGGAAGGATTCCGGACTCACCGTTAAGGAATGCTGCCGTCATTTCAGCAATCAATTCCTCACGACCATATTTGGCCGAACCAAAATGATCAAATTCAACGACGCCGGGACGATTCAAACGGCTTTCATGACCGGTTGAATGGCCCAACTCATGAAATGCAGTGGAGTAATACCGATTGACATCGGGAAAACTCTTCTTAGGCGGCAATGTCACAGTGTCAGTGTTCGACTTGTAATAAGCCGCACTGCCTGAGTGATTAACCGTTGGTCCGTCAGGATATCCGGCCAGAATGGATTCGGCCGACTCAATCGGTGAGAATTCTGATTCTTTGACTTCAGTGACCCTTGCCGGAACGTCAACGTTTTCGGTTTGGTCAAGGTTGTAAACCTTGTAGTAGCGCAAGTAAGCAAACTTGCGACTTTCGCCGGTTTCTTTGTCAATTCCGTCTATCATTTTCCAAAAGGTAATGATAGTTCCGTGTTGATTTGGCTTAAGGTTCCCGCCATGTTTTTTCATGGCATTAAACGTCATCCAAATTTTGGACTTATATTCCTGTACTAGCAAAAGGAACACATTCAGTCCCGTGTAGCGGTGGCCGTCAATCGAGCGCGGCGCGTCGGCTGCATCCCACGGCTTGCGCCATGGCACGGTGCCCTCTTGCAACGATTTGACAACCTGATCGGTGATAATTTCATACACCTTGTCAGTCATCTTAATTTCCTAACCTCTAATAGATAACTGATTGTCGGTAGACAACCAACACTGACAACCGGCGGCCGGTTATCAATGCAAGTTAGCTACTTCATGTACGCGAAACTACGCGGATTGTCAGCAATAAATCTCACGCAATACTCGATTGACTCGTAACTGTCAAGCCATGCAGCATAGACGCGCCTTGCCTTAAGTGCCGACAGGTTATACGTGACCCGAATTGTTGCCAGGAATAACCGTTGGCTGTTTGCGTAGACTGGGCTGTCAGATTGTGCGATTGTGTAGTCCCAATTTGTGGATATAGCAAAATGCACATCTGCAACTTGCTGGCATAGCTCTTGATTAGTTGGCATGGTCATGGTGAATTCCTTAGGTCTCGTCAGCGCAGCCAAATAGCTACGGACACGGTTTTGATCAACCGTGTTTCGACCTTTCATTGTGCACGCTGCGCGTCCGCGCATGCTATGCATTTGGCTCGGCGGTTCCTAGTCGCCCGTTAGCTACCGGCCAAATCTCGCGGTTCGCGTCCGCGAGAACGAATAGAGTAGGGTGACAGCTTGGTTCTCAGGGCAAGATGGACGCGCGCGATAATGATCGCCTGCTGGCCAAAATGCGGAGCGCTGGACCCCTATGCAATTTTCGATCTTGCTGTGCGGTGGAACTACACTTAGCCTATCAGTCGATTCTCAAAAGTCAATAGTCAAAATAGCTGAAACCGGACTTTGAAAGATTACGGTTAGGTAACGATAGTCAATGTCTGATTAATGTTCATCATACCCAAATCATGGACCCCTCATGTCCGTTTATCAAGATCATCTTAGGCGCCTAGCGGTCGGTCCGGGTCGGCGTCGCTGGCCAGCGCGACCGGCTGTGTGCCCCGCTGCCAGTCTGGACCGCCCCGTGCGCGTTAGCGTACCCGCCGGCATGGGAGAGGCTTCTAAAACTTCGTTTCATCAGCTAACGATCCTTGTATGTACGTAATGTCCGATTCACTCGAGGTCGCCCGTCCCTGGCAAACTGGACATGACTTGTGCTGGCCCTGAGAGCAATGCTGAGAGCTTTGGGTATGACTTGGATGCAATCCCTTTGCCTATGTGATTTGATCGCTCTCCGTTGACTGACCACATATATAAGGGATTCCTACAGAGCAATTCAGACATCAATGTCATAACTTCATCTATCGGTCTATATGTGTTGATCTATTTTGGACAGACAACATCGTTTATCAAATTTCCTATACGATTTTTTGATAACGTTTTCCCAATTTTCATATTTTCTACATGATTTTGAGTCACTCAATTGGAACAGTACTAAACTTAAATCGAGATGTGGGAATGTTTGCAGCCTCCGCAAAGTCAGCGCACTTAGTTGCACCACGTGAATTGTCAAGGATGAATGCAAGACATTTATCTGCGCCAAGTGAAACCATAAACTTATTGCGTATTTGTCCTGCAGCTTTACCTATCACTCGCCACTGTACCGATGTAACTTTGTGCGGTTCATGTTCCCATGGTTCGCCTAATTCGTTTTTATGATAAAGTGCACATTGTTTTGCTGTTTGATCTCCTCCACTAGCATCACCATGAACAATAGTAATAAGTTCATTCTTTTTAGCCAAACTTGCGACTAATTCAATTTCTCGCCACATAAAATTATTATCAGCAGCTGGCCATGTACGACTAGCTGTTATGAGAATTCTCATTTTAATGTCAATTCCCAACTTGGATCATCTACTTCCAAGGTTAATATAAAGTCTCCATCAATATGCTCAGCATTAAGTACTTTTCCAATTCCTTTGTTAGTATTAAAACTTTGTCCAATTAAATCTTGTAAAGCTCCATCTGTCCATTGTTTATCATTGTGATAATATAATTTAACTTTCATTTTCTATGCCTCCCTGGACGTAAATAATTACCGACACGTTTACCTACATACTTTGCTAGAAATATTGCAGGAATTAGAATGATGATTAACACTAATGTTAATACATCATAGATATGCATTGTCACTCTACTTGATACCAGAAATGCGTTTTAGATTTTCCCTGACGTTTACCTATCTGAACTTTTCCAGATTTACGTAAACGATTAAGCGATTGATACGTTAATGAATGCGATAAATTAAATACGTCAGCTATTTCAGGTAATGTCATTGGTTGGCTTAAAACATCATACACAGCTCTGTCACGCTCGATTGTTGCCTGTAAACGTGGTCTACCGTACGTGCATTCAATGTCACCACTAGTCATGATCATCCCCATTTTAATATTGTCCCTTTACCTGATCATAAATCCATTCATAGGTTGTTTCAATACCTGATCGTAACGAAGTTGTCGGTTCCCAACCAATTTTAGCTTTAATGAGAGAACTATCGCTATTACGTCCGCGAACACCCTGCGGTTTATCCAGTTGATAATATCGAGTTAATTTAACATTAGCAATTTCTTCAATTATATCTAGCAATCCATTGATAGAAATTAATTCTTCACTACCAACATTAAATGGATAAAAATAATTACTATTTGTAATTTTAATAGTACCATCTACACAATCATCTACATAAAGGAATGAACGTGTTTGCTCTCCATCTCCCCATATATCGATAGTGTGATCTTTAGTAATAACAGCTTGCGCTACTTTACGGCACAATGCAGCGGGAGCCTTTTCATGTCCATCATTCCAACTACCATGCGGACCAAAAATATTATGATAACGTCCAATACGAGTTTGTAAATGACGCTCTATGTTATGACATTGCATAACATGTTCACCATAAAGTTTTTCCCAACCATACCCCGGTTCTGGGTCGGCAGGAATAGCAAAGTCTTCACGTAATGCACCGACATTAGGATTAATCTGTGCCCATTGTGGATAGACACATGCAGAAGATGAAAAGAAAATACGTTGATCAGTCTGACACATATTTAACAATGCAATGGTGTCAACAATATTTTCACTACACTTCACAAGATGATTAGTGATGTAACCTATTCCACCCATGTTAGCGGCTAAATGATAAACATCATCAATAATACCAAGAGAAAACATACTTTCATTTAAATCACGTACAGAAATACTGTAATTATTAGCACGATGATGAAGTTGCCACCAACGATTAATTGGTTTAATATCTACAGCAAAAACATTATGTCCATTGTTCAAAAGTTTTTTAACTAAGTGTCCGCCAATAAATCCCCCCGCTCCAGTGACGAGAATATTCCTACTTCGTAAATTAGCATCACTTTCTGTCCATGCCATTCTATTCACCGATTCCAAATGGTATGTAGGTAATATGTTCATTATTAATAAGATATTTGTGTGAGCGCCAAAGATCCATAACAACAGCGCCTTCTTTAAAGTACTCAAAAGTTGTTTTTCTCATTGGCTGAGAGATAACAACAAAATCAGCATCAGTAGATGAATCAACAGCTGATAAGCCTAGTGATGTGAAAAATTCTGCTATCTTATTTCCAAATGATTCTATTTCGTAATCGCTTCCTTCTTTATATGTGGTACCCATAACCATAAATGTTCTGTCTAGTGTCGGCGCTACATTAGATGCACGAATCATTTTTCGTACAATCCATATCACATGATCATTATTAATGAGATCACTGTTATCACCAAACAATGTACCGCCGGCCGCTGAAAATGCGTGAGTATCGCGAGGTAAACACGGTCCGCCAAATCCCGCACCGGCCGTCATACACCAAGGACCAATTCTTTTGTGAATCGATAATGCTGCAGAGATTTCTTCAATGTTTGCGCCTGGATATAAATCACACATTTGTGCAACAGTATTAGTGAATCCAATTTTCATTGTTGCAAATGCATTTGCTGAAAGTTTGGTTAACTCTGCACTTTCATAGGACATGAAATGTTGTTTTGCAGTTTGGCATAATGTTAACAATACGTTAGCAGTATCATTGATTGTAATTGAATTACTACCGCCAATAATGTGTAACTCTGGATTACGTAAATCATATACTACCGTACCAAGAGCAATAATAATTGGTGTGTAGACTAATTTCCCCGGTGCGATTAGTGGAGAAAGTTTTCTACAACTACCTGGTGATAATGTACTCATGACAGCAATAATAGGACCGCCTGTTTCAGGTAAATCTAAACTACGAATTGCCTGTGCTACATATGATGAATCAAATGAACCATCAGGTAATGATGGTGTAGGTGTGACAATGAAGATAATGTCTTCAGTTAAATTCATTCTAGATGGATGAACAAGTGTAATACTAGTAGTAGTTTTTAACATTGTATCAACTAATGGTTCATTAATGTGTGATTCTTTTTTACTAAAAGAATTTCTCACATCTTCATCATTATCCCACACTGCAACACTATTATTGGCGTGCTGCGAAAGGGTTAACGCTAGTGGCAATCCGAGTTTTCCCAAACCCAGTACACCAATTCGTGTCATTAATATCCTCCAATTAAAAATAATGGGACAGACATAGTTAAATGTCTATCCCATTATTTTATCTTATTTAAATTGGCTGCCCTTGTTGCGCAGATAAAATTGCTTGTTTGGCTGCATCAGGCATCATTGCCCATACTTCCGGCGGATATCCAGCCGGCGCCGCGCTCGCGGCCGGCGCGCCATTCTGGGCAGCCGGTGCATTCGACGCGCTGGCGACGTATTCCGCCGCTGCCTGAACAGCCGCTCCCGGCGTTGGCGCGGGCGCGGGCGCGGGTGCCGGCGCTGCATAAGGCGGGGTCGGCGGCGGCGGCGGAGATACAACAGAAGGATTATCCATATTGGCCGAAAGCGTTTGCGGCTGTACTGGATCAGGAACAAAATTACTTGGCGTAAAGTTTTGTGCAGATGGCGGACCCATTACAGACGGAGAACTCGCTAATGATCCGGTTAAAACAGCAATAGACTTAACTTGATTCTGTACACCACCATTCCACTGCCGATGTTCAAGGGTAACTTTTGCACGCTTACCCGTAAGTTGCACCGCAATTGCAGAATGATCGTTGTTACCCAACTGTGTAAAGAAAGCATCATCTAAACCAAATGCCTTCATATTACGGAAGAAAATATTCAATGCAGTTGGATTATCTGGCACAATGACAAAATTGTTCGTAACATGCTTATTGGCATAAGGTCCCGTCAAACAACGAAACTTAACAACAATCATTGAATTTCCAGAAGATGCAACGGTTGCATCAGATTGCACAACTTCCATGTCATAATCGCCTTCAGGCCACGCGGCCCCGGCCTTCGCGTCCTGAAGTAATTTAGCAAAATCGAAAGTGCTAATTTTAATTCACTCCTTGAATCGGTGGCATAGCCGGCTGTCCATTTGTCGGCTGTGGAATTAATGGAGCTTGTGGTGTTGGAGTTGAGAATATAATTTTCATCCAATTCTCAATATCATGACCTGCACTGCCGTCTGCAGGAGTGTCAATAACTGAAATGCAATCTCCTAATCTTCCTCCAACACGTTGTCCTGCTTCAAATTTATCATCAGGAACAATGCAAACTTTCCTCACCATTTGTGTTGCCTGACCATTAGAATCTAATTCATATCCAATATAAAGAAAACCGCAAATGTCTACCCAGTAAGGCAATGACGTACTAATTTGTCCCTGCATATAGGGTACAAGTTTATTCACTTGATTAAGTCTAGTTTCGGAAATGAAAACAACACAACGAACAGCTATTTGGGGAATTAATGTAAGGTCACGAAATCCACGGATAGTAGCGTCCATTACTGATAATAGAACGCCCCAATCCTGAATTCGCATTGCGTCAGTACCTTTAAGATTTGCCTTACATCTGCGCTGAATTTCTGTAATACTATCAATAACTACAGACACAAACGGTAATGGCCATTGCAATAAATATTGATACACTAAATCAACAGTACGCCATTCACGAACATGAACAATACAGGCATCCCACGTTCCATCATATACTGGGGGAGTTTCATTTAATGGATCCCAGTATTTTTTTCGTAGTGGCACAAATCTCCAACTACCTTCAGCATCTAATACCAATACAGGTTGAGGAGCGGTAGATGCTAACGTTGATTTACCGCGTTTACTGTCAGCATGAATCAGAATTGATAAACGCTGATCGGTAGAAAACACTTGTGGAACTGCAACAGCAGTTCCGGTAGCTACTTGACCATTAGGTGTAGTCATGAAATCGACGCCTGTACTATAGCACTGCTAATCACTGAAAGAGGATCTTTATAGTTTGGTCCTTTTAAAGCTTTACCATCATCACGCATAATTGGCTGTCCATTTGAACTTAATTTTGACATGTTGGAATCACAAACTGCCTTCCATATTTTATCAAACGGAAGTCCAAATTCAACCATTGTTCCTAATACTGTCACTATTACATCAGCAGATTCTTTTGCGGCTGCGACTAAATTAATATCTGGTTGATCTAATTCTTCAATCAATTCATTTAATTCTTCACGCATCAATTTTTTACGTAACTGTATACGATTATACGGAATGTCATTTGGACGTGTAGATACTGGCATATCAAATGCTCTATGAAACTTAATGATATCTTCATAGTATGATGACATTAAGCACCCTCAACCCAACTGTATCGTGGTTCTTTTCTATCTTCATGTTCAATATATTTAACCATTGCTAATTTACCATGTAACTTTAATGCTGCAATTAATTCCTTTTGAGTTCCTGCCATATGAAAGAGAACTACTCCGTTCTGAGCAACTCTCCTTTCTTTTTCCTGCGACACCTATTCTCCATTTTCAATGAATCCATCATATCGTTTCAATGGATTCTCTGTGTGGTATAGACCTACAATTGCATCATCAACCCGAGAGCCATCATCAAATAAATTACATATAGAAAAGAAAGGACAATCGTATGAACAATTCTCTCCTGGATTTGGATATGCAATAGTCAGAGGATTAGCGCCCGCGTCCAACTGATCTTGAGCTGTGAGTATATCGCGAGTTGCACTCAGAAGTCTAGTCTTATATGCATCAATTTGATATTGATTATGTGTTACAGGAACTCGATCAAAGAATGGAGGATTAGCGGCACGTGTACGTTTCACTTTACGCAACATGTTATATAGAGCACCGTCACAGCGCTCTTGACCTTGTTCAGTATTCAAATACTCCAACAAATGATAATGCAACATTTGCGGGTTAAGATGTAGCGTTTTTCTTGGCATAGCAAAGTTTTGAACTGTCTTGTGATCCATAAATAAACGTACATTATCTGAGACACGAACAATACGAGCATCTAGTAAAGCAATTGCCTTTACTGGACGCATATCATGTTCGCGAATACTTGGTTTATAACCCATATCAACAGTGAGGTCAGCAGTAATAGCTGTTTCAGATGCGATTACTTTATAGTTAGAATCCTCTCCACTATCAGTAATCCATTCAATATAACCTTCAATCATGGCGCGTTCTAGACCAACGGCATCATTGAATTTAACTGACAATTCTTCTAACTGTTGTTCATCATTTGTTTGTGCAGCAATTTGTGTCCAGTCATCTACAATGGCACGTTCCAAGGCGTCCCGTGGATCAGTAGGAGTTTGTCCATCAGGAACATAATATGCTGCCAATGCACGATGAACCCTATTACCAGTGTCCAAAGGAGAAAGATAATCACGATAGTTAGATGTCAATTCCCTATACCACTGCAACCACCATTTACGCCTACACCGTTGCCACGTAGAAATCTCACTGTTACTGATTAATTTAATTCCATCACGTGGTGATGTTAATTCTTTGATTCCACTATCAAACGTAGCTTTTATCTCTTCAATTGTTTCGTCAGATGGATAGGCATAGTTTTCTTCTATCTCATCGGTTGATAATGTAACTTCAACATTGCTAAGATCAAATTCATTATTAGTAGAATTATGAACAAATTGATTTGATTCGTCTATATCTTCAGAGATATGCACACCATTAGCGCGTAATGCAGCGTCTAACCGCGCGGCGCGTTCATCTCCAGTTTCTCCTTTTTGTCTACCCTTTAGCACAGTAGGACTATTAGATTGGTCGTTATTATGCCTGCCCTGTCTTTTATCCCACAACTCCTGCAATTTTTTGATGATAATTTTTCGCTCACCTGGAGAACGAAAATCATTTTTCTTTTCAATGCGAGTAATGGTTGTGGATGTAGTAAAATTACAAAGATCATTCAACTGTGCAGGAGTAAGTCCAGCATCTAAACGTAAATTCTTTACCCACTCTCCAGTTAGTTCTTCTGGAGTATTGGGGAATTCTGTTCTAGCCATCTTTTCTCCGATGTAAACAAGGGCAAGATTTGTATGGTTGTGTCACAAGAGCTAAATGGCTATCAAGCTCTAGATTATTTTTAGCGCAATATTCTTTCCAGCTCTTTTTTCGCTTTTCATCATCACATCGATGATGATTACTTTCAGTACAAGATTTACAAATCATTTGGTTTCTTCTGTTCCTTCTACCTCAAAATCAATTTCGTATCCGCTGTCTTCTGCACTTTTTACGGCTTCAACAAATTGACTATCTGTTAATTCATCATTATCAACATCAAATCCATCAGGAACGGATATAATACCAGTAGTACTTACATCGGCACGCAAAAATACATTGATTTCTTTGCTCATCTTATTCTCCTAAATCATCTTGTGATCGAATTTCTTGTTCTCTTACATACAGTTGATTCAATTGTTGTTCAAGATCGTTTGGTTTGTGTAATTGCAATGCAATTTTATCTCGAGTAATTTCCTCGAGTTGTTCCATCTTCTGGTTTAACTTTTCTATTTGATGTTCTTCAATGGAATCTTTGGTAACAATGTCAATAATATTGATATTAGTATGATGTTCTGAACCGATACGATGTACTCTATCTTCTGTCTGAATTTCCTTGATTAATGACCACGAACGCTGTAGACGAATGAGTGTATCAGCTCCGGACATGTCCAATCCTTCACTACCCGACCTAATCGTGAATATAATCGCTTGTATAGAACCTGATTTAAGGTCTTCGGTAGCTTGTTGTTGTTCCGATGACGGAATACCACCAACAATAAGCGAATGCTTAATGCCTGCATCTGCCAAACATTCAGCAGCCATCTTAGCCACATCGGTATGTTCACATGATAAAACAAACCGACGATCACCAAGTTCACTTAATACCTCTTTAAGGATATCAATTTTATGTGAAGGTGTTTTTATTGTAACATCCCAAGTGGTAACATCATCGGGATCAATTTTATCAACATGAATTGAACCGGCAGCAAATTGCATAAGACGCTGACGAGATACTAATTTATTTGTTGCGATATACGTTTGTCCATCAGGTAATACTGTACGTAATTTACTGTCAACTTCTTTATACATTTTTGTCTGTGCTGGTGACATTGTAGCATACCGAGTTTGACGTAATTTATCAGGTAACTGCGGCAAAACAATTTCTTTAATCATCCTACGAAATCTAGGATCAAGAACTTTATATGCTTCACTTTGTGTGTCAGGACGAAATCCGATAATATCCATCCCTCCGAACGCATTAAATGCCATCATTGCATAGCGTTCAATCCATTTAGATTTAGTTGGATATTCATCAGGAGAAACAGCATGCATTATTGACCAAAGATGTTCTACATTATCTGGCGTTCCTGTGACTGCCCAACGATGTAAAGTTGACGCTGAATGTGCAATCGCCCACACAGCACGAGTTTGCTGTGATTTCGGATTGCCAATATGATGTGCTTCATCAATCACTACAGCTTTAAATGCAAATTGATTTAATTCTTTTGGATGAACTTGACATTTTGATTCTTTGATATCATCTCCATATTTCGGATCACACACCTTGCATCGTAATAAATGTGTTGATCCGAATGGAGCCAATCTACTATAACTTTTAACTGATTCATAATTAACAATGATAAACGGATTCGGTGCATCCAACGCTTTCTGTAATATTCGTCGACCATTTACCGTGCCTCCATCAATAACAAATGGCTGACAATTACTAAACCAATATGCAGCACGTTTTGCCCAATGATATTTTACTGAATTAGGACAGATAACAATAGCTGGTAATGCATCATAAGCTAACTCTTGTAAGTACTCCAGCATTTGAATAGTTTTGCCAGTGCCAAGCTGATCACCCAATAACCCAGAACCGGCTATATGTAACCATTTAACACCGACATTTTGAAATGGATATAATTCTGGATCATCACCATCTTGTGGCGGAATTTGAATCAAAGAACGTAATGCTAATGATGGGTCAATGCGTGTTGTTCGTTCTCCCCATATCCATTCTTTAATATCATCATGATAGGAAAGTTTATCAACGAACACACCACGTAATGCAACCATGGATGCCCATACTTTAGGCAATTTCCAGATTTTAAGTCTTGTGTCATATTTTGATCCTGGAATCAACTTAAGTAATTCAACTTCATTCCATGCAGCTTGAACCAACAAGTTATCTTTGTTGGTTGGATCAAGAAATGCATAAGCCATCGTTAATCCTTTGATTCTTCAATCAATTTATCGAATAACCGCGCTCTATTTGTCGCCATGGCAAATAATGCGTGACGTACAGCCATATTGGCATCATTCGCATCAGCTTGTTCCACCTGATTTGGTGTAACATATATACCCATCTTTTTTAATTCTGTAATATCAGCAATACTTCGTGCATCAGCTGGACCTTGCATAATTACTTTAACATTATGCTTAGTTCCTAATTGCTGAATAACACCAATCATTTGCTGTGCAGTAGGCTGATGTGAATGAGCACCGTGTCCTAAACTAACATATCGTTCACAGGCAATAATAACATTAGCTTCTTGTTTTACATAAGCCTCAAGAAAAGCATCTATATAAGACAATGCCCAATCAGAAGGACATTGTTTTACGTAGACAAGTACGGAGCCATCAAAAACTGCAATACCCGTAGAATCCCCTGGATCGATTCCCATGGTAATGTCCACTGTTTCATCCTTTTCAACAGGAGTCCTATGAGTATTGACCATAATATATTTTCTTTCTGTATATCTTCCTTGTACAATAAATCAAATATCGGATTCCATCCACAATCTTCAGAGTCTTGATAATAGGCAACACGTTTTCCTAATTCTAATTCAGTGATGTAAAAATCAGGCTGAGAAAATAATCTAATTATTACTTCTTCGTATTGTCGATGGGAATACAGAATATACACCACTGTATCCATCCGTGTTTCATCAAATAAATAGTGATGTCTTGTTCTGTCCAATTCTTTTTTAGTGCTAGTGTCCATGGAATCCCCCTACGCATAGATCTACAATTTGCGCGGTGGACCGTCTTGCCATCGCTTGAGCGATAAAATTTAATATCATTCATCAGAGTTTCCAAGTCCGGTCACAGTGCAAACACAGAAAAAACTTATATCCAGTGTGATCATTTATCGTTACTCTTATCCATGAAACACCACTTGTGTAGTCATGATGAAAACAATTATGTTGGATAAATAAACGTTTAATTCTGTTCATTGGGAACTTCAAGATAAGTAATTTCTTTACCTGCTTCTACTGCATAATCAATTTTAGCTTGCGTGCCTTCGCCAATATAACCATCGACGTTGAGGATATGAACCCTATCAGCAAGATCGATCTTACGCAAGTGCAGTTGAAACAAATGCTCTTTATCTTCTTCAAGCGGATTAAAAACACCAACTGATAAAACAACATAACCTTGAAGTGTCAACTCACTATTAGCTTTAGAATAAGCTCCCATAAATCGAGTTGATCCACAGAGGACAACAATTTCTGGTAGCGGTCCTTCTTTAAAATCAACAACTACATCATGATATTCATAGCAATCATCAGGTTCATGGCTAGTGGTATACGTGATTTCTTGGATTTCATTTACTGACATTATATATCCTTCACTTCTCCCCATTTATCTCCAACAGATACTGTTGAAGTAATAGGTACGCTGAGTAGATCTTTGTCGTTCATCACTTCTTTAATAGTGTGTATAGCATCATCAACATCTTCATTAGGAACATCAAAATCTATTTCATCATGCACGGGTAAAATCATGTAATCACCAAGTCCAGCAGCATCAGCCTCTAGCATTTTATATTTAAGTATTTCTCCTGCTGTTCCTTGAATCAGATAATTCAATAATGCATATTCTTTTCCTAGATCGGCAGTGTGTTTTCGCTGTGTCATGGGAGATCGTACATAAGCAATACCAGAATCAGCAGCATTTCTTCTGCTTTGTGCTTCAGTTTGATTTTGTAATCTTCTAATTCCAGGATATTGTTGATCTAATTTAGCCAAGAAAGCCGCTGCCGCTGCTACATCTAATTGTCCTTCAGAAGTTCTTATATCAGCTGTCCATGCAAATTTTTCAGCACCAGCACCATATGCCTTAGCGTACATTGCATTCTTAACAGGTTGGCGTCGTTCATCTTTCTTATTGATAGCTGAATCATCAAATATACGACGTGCCATAGAAACAAAGAAATCATCAGGAGAATTAAATGCATCAATTAGTCCAGCATCCCCGGACAAATGAGCAAGTACCCGCATCTCGATTTGATCGAAGTCAGCTTTAAGCCATTTTGAATTATCGCTAGAAATAAAACAATTACGAATGCGTGCTCCCTCTTTGGTCCGCACTGGCACGTTTTGTAAGTTGGGACTATCCATTGACATGCGACCAGTGCGTACTCCGAATTTTCCTCCAGATTCAAAGAGTGTTTTTGCCATACCTCCAACGGTGTTGATAGAGGGATGTATTCTGCCGTCCCGTTCAGATAATTCAATATAATTATGTAAGTATGTCGATACAATTTTCGTCGCCTGCCTGTGTCCTAAAACGGCTCCGGCTAACGGATGATTAACATGTTGAAGATATTCTTTAGCTACGGAGTATTTTCCCGTTTTTAAAGACTTATGAACTAGAGGAACACCAGCATTAACTAATGCTGCAGCAACTGAATCATTAGATCCCGGACTAAGATGATAGTATTCTTTACACCATTCTTCAACAAGTTGTTTATATTCAAGTAACTCATCATGGAATTGCTGTGTGTATTCTTTGTCAATACGTGTACCTTTGCGTGACATCTTTTCACAAATCCATGATACCGCGCGTTCTAATTCATAAGATTTTGGTGCTTCTGCTTTTACTGTAGGCCAAATGGCATTTTTCAATCTTACAGTTAATACGGGATCAAGAGCACCATAAATCCAATATGGTTCGTAGGTAATAGGAACTGTTGCCCAGGTCCACCCGCCATGTGTACCAATTCCATCATTCAATAATTGTTGTGCTGCGCCTGCGCGAGGATCAACATAACGTTGTGCTGCATTTTTTAATGCAAGTGATCCAGTTGATGATAAAACATGTAGCATTAATCGAGTATCATGAATTTTATCAATAGGAATATGAATTCCTTCATGTGCTATCATCGAACGGTCATATGTCATGTTGTGCATGACATATTCACCAGTAAATCTATTAACAACATTTTCAACAATTCCTCCCCAACGTTCAAAGGGAATTGCCCAGCCATGCATTTCATCACCAATTTGAACGAGACGTACTCGATCTTTATCTTTATCTAATCCAGTAGTCTCACAATCGAATCCAATTTCATCATGATTACCTAGCCAATCATGAAAATCATGAACATCTTCCATCGTCTCTATCAGATGTGCTTTTGCTTCATCTAATGGACGATAAGCTTGTTGAACTATAGTTGGCCTATCGTGCACTAATATTTTGTCAGTCATGTTTTAGTACAACCTGGAAAATGCATATCATTATCAAATTTATTGCTATGGTGAAGGTTTGCACCGCAACCTGAACATACAGTAGGATTTAATCCAAAGAATTTAGTACCTGATAACTTATTAGTTCTATCAGATTTCCATCGTGCCATCCAAATTTTTTCTAGGGCACTATCTAATCTACGAGAAATACGAGGCGATTGGATTCTAGTTTCCATCGTCTCACGAACTATTTTTAATAGTGTTGCTGCTTCTGGATCAGTCAATACCACTGTAATCTCAGTGGGCATTTTGTTCTACTCCTTCTGCAAATGAATTATTAATAGTAATCGTTAACGTAACTACACCTTCATAATTGGTATCAACAGCAGAGTCACCGTTATATATACAACCGTATTTATTGTACCAAGAAGTGTAGGAATTAACGATACCACGTAGCCAGATATGATCGCTTTGATCATTATCAATTAAATATTCATATGATTCAAGGTATTCAATAACGCCGGGATCGGCAGGTATTTTCATTAAATGAATTCCTAAATTAAAATGGGTCCGTTTACAGCCCGTCCGGACCAACGACGGTCGAGAACGTGAATCCGCGGATTCTCGCCTTCTCATTTACTCAATTATAAGACGAAGACGGCAGTAGACCTCTTATAGTTTTTCAATGACACGTGGTGCTTATGAAGTTTAAATCCGATGAAGGAGAGAGATAATATAATATTTATTCTCTCCCCCATCGGCACATGAATAATCCCGTGGGAGGTTATTCATATGTTATAACAGAAAATATTAGATAAATCACCAACAGAATCACATGAAATACGGGGGAATTCATGCGACCGTTCCCCGGATTAATCTAATATTCCTGACTTTGTTATTTAATTGTAGGAGAAAGCGGATAGAATTTTATGACAACAACGACAATAATTCTATCCGCTTTCCCGTCTTCAACAGGAGGTCCAGCGCCTGCTCTTTAAATCTATCACTATATGGACAAGATCACCAGCACTTTTTACGGAGTGCAGCTGGTCGTGATATTTCCATCACTTGTACCTTGTCCATCATCACCTGGTTTAATTCCATCATTCCAGGTCTGAGTATGGCAACCTAAAGTATACTGCCAAAGATAAGTGCTAATATTGATGGAACCAAAATAAGTTCCATTGGGGAAAAATTGCTTTACCCAATCAGTTGTACTAAATAATCCATGGCCGTCTTGATGTGTAGTAACCAATGAACCGTCAGGCTTATTGGAACTGGCGTAGAATTCTACTTTTCCGCCGCCTTGGAATGTTCCATTATATGCGTTATCAATTGCCCCACCTAAACCAGTGTTGGGTGCAGCATGACCGCTGACAGTTGTAAAAGTTCCGCCACTATCAACCAATGATGCGGTATAGAAATAACATTGCGCTGCACTTCCGCCACAATTACCAGCATCAACAGGATTTTGTCGAGTAACTGTAACTGTACGTGTCATATTATCAACTGCCCAGCCTGAGCTTTCTGGCCAATTAATAATTGATGTTTGTGCGGTTGAAGTTTCAGCAACAGCGGAATCGACACCTGGAGCGCCATTTCCTTCTGCCCAATTTACTCGCGTTGCCCATGATGAACAACCTGGATAAGTGTTTGTTCCGTCATAAACATAAAAACGACCGCCAACAAGTGCATGCGTAGAAGGATTTACACATCCCCACAATAGCGGTTTATCGGTGGATGCCTGCAATGAATGTGATGCATTTGCTGAACTACCGAAAAGCAATACTGCCATTCCAGCAGTCAATGCGGCGATACCAAGTACCGCCAAAATTCTCTTGAGTTTCACGTGTTCTCCATCGTAGTTGTTTCCTTATTCTTTTCAACTGCTGCACGAACAAAACAATCTTTTGCTTCAAGCAATTTACGTAATCCAACAGTAACTTCTGGACCATCGAATTGTTCAGCCATTCTCATTGCAATGTTTTTAAATGGTACGCTGACATATTGTAAATCTGCTGGTAAATGTGAATAATCAAAATGTCGTAATATCTGTGCTACAGCTGGATGTGCAAATTGATCAGCCATCTATTTTCTCCTTTGTTTTTATAAAACGTACGGGTAACGGGACTCGAACCCGTAAGTCCTTTCAGACAATTGATTTTAAGTCAATCGCGGTTGCCAATTTCGCCATACCCGCAAACCTATTAAATTTTAAATATTAAAATCCTCCAGCAGCAATTTCCTGAACATCTTCAATCAAACGAGAAAAATGTTTTACATATAGACGAGCAATTTTACCATTTGTTGTTCGACCATCAGTCGATGATACCATTGACTGCCAATGAGCCAAATCAACTTCTAATCGTGACAAAACTGTATCGGCACGAATACCTTGCCACTCACTGCCTTGTTCACGATTTGCAGTTAGAAAATAAACAGACTTATTGTTAATTTTTTTGATTGGTACAGTGTATCCATGTAAATCATCATTTGGATCACCGTTAAATGTACCAAGACGTAAACGCAATTGACGAATTACTTTGAATGCTCGTTTTCTTCCGGAACCATTGGATTCAAATGTATCTAAATTAAGAATATCACCTATTTGGTGGATATCCAATCCATTCGGTGATTTAACAAAAGCATCAAATAACTGAACAATTTGATTATCAATCTGATTAACCATTTCCTGAAATCCTTTCTAATTCTTTGTCCCAATCAACATCTGCTGTCACATCTGTGAGAGCAGTTTGAACTAGTTTTGCCAATGATACAACGCGATTAACAACGTCACGTAAACCATCAAGGAATGATTCATCAATTCCCTCAATATCAAGGGCGTGTGAATCCTCAAGCGCTTTAGTTAATGCATCTCGTGCACGCTGTAGATCACCTTCAACAACAAGAACTTGCACAGGAGTTGACTTTTTACGTAGATCACGGCGGGTTTGTTCAGCCTTTCGTCCTGCTGCAACAAATTTAGCCGATCGTTGAATTACTTCTTGTTCACGTTCTGGAGTAAAGTCTGATTCTATTTCACGTGCATCAGCAACAGTATTACGAACTCGTTCAATATCATCCTTATGTCGATTGCGTACATCATTAATTGATGTTCCTGTTGCTTTAGCAACTGCTGAAACAATTTCTTTATCAGCTTGTTTTACATTCTGCAAGTCGATAATATCCTGCAATGTCTGTTTCGACGCTTGAGCGTCGAATTGGACAAACTGGGCATAAGCAGATGCATGCTGACGAATACGTGTCTCACTGCGACCAACCGCATGCGCATATTCACTGAAACTAACACGGTTTGAATTTGATTCATCCAAAGTCCAATGCCAGCGAAGTTTTGCCAATTCATCGGCTGCCTTTTCCAGTCGATGATCTTCATTAATAATTTTTGCTGAGAGTGTCATTTTTTACCTTTTCTTTTCATGAAGTAAATAACCATAAAATAAATGTAACCAATAAGAAAAATAAAACAGTAATTAATATTGCTTTATCTATAGTATCCATTAAGCAATAATTTCGTTTGGTCTAATTTTTCTTTTTTCTAAAGGATGTTTTATAGCTGTTTCTGGATCATATTTAATATCTTGTTCATCAATTATTTCAGCTTGAACTCTGTAACCCTTTAAATCTTTAGTTTGAGAAACAACAAGCATTGCATATTCTTTTGTAGCTTTTAGGGCATCATCATGCTTTCCGCTAACAGAAGGATAAGATACCTCACGTGTAATAGTTTCAGTAATTCGTATAGTAAATTTTTTCACTTTGGACCATCTTCACATTCTTCAACTTCGCCATAGATAACAACTTTTCGACGTCGTACTTTTTCAATGACTCCAGGCTGATTATGATAAACCCACATGGAATCCCATGATCCCCACCAAATTTCACCTATTTCTTTTGGTCCTTTAATTCCAACAGCGCCTTGATTTACCCAGTCAGCAGTTATTAACCATCGTACACCAATTTCAAATTCATGTTCTTCTGCGAGTGTCCAACCGGAATCCCAAGATTCACACAATTTTCGTGCTTTCCATACCTTGTTAAAAATTTCATGCTCTTTATTTGAATGAAGTGGTCCATATACAGGCTCTGGATATGGATAAGGATTATCACTTCTCTGTTTTCCATCTTGAAATGATGTTGCTCCAGCGTATCGTGCTTCACTTCTACCATCATTATCGTTTTCCTGGGTGAGCATCCAGGTAAAATCTTCTTTTTCAATGTCAGTCATTCTGTTTCCTTTAGTTTTTCTTTATTTTTCTTATGTCTGTTAGATAAAAAATTTTCAATTCCATTTGCTACAAATACAATGGAAAAACTACAAGCAATAACTAGCATAGTAGTTTGACCATGAGATAATCCCCATATCATGTCATTTCCTTTAATTCCTTTTCATAATACATTCCTGTAGATCGTAACCATTCTCGTCTTACTTCAAGTGGAGCTTTTGCGCAAACGTGACATTCACCGGCTTTATTCCCTGGACGTGCACCACAATCTTCTGCACATACACACCTAGTACGTTTACCAACACAATACCAACATCCACGTTTACCGTTTTCATACATCGTTATTCCTTATCAAATTTTGGTGATACTACCATAATACTGCCATCATCCATTGTTCTGATCATCAAAAAATTTTTGTGAAAAACACCCATTTCATCATATTCAAGATATCCATCTGCAAATTGTTGCGGAGTAACAATAAGATAATTATACTTAATCTCATTGACGATTGGATCAGAATCTTGATCAATTATTTCATTATCCATTATGATACAGTTTTATCAGCTGGTCGAATAACAACACGCGAAAATGTTTTAATTTTATTCTTTGCCCAACTCTTTAAACGTTTACGATTCTTTGGTTCATTATCGTCATTACGATGTTTCCACCATTGATAAGAATAAAATCCAATTAACGCAGCATCTATTCCATAATACCACAACGGTCGATGTTCAATAATGTCTGCGCCAATGCCGACAGACACAGCAACGAGTCCAATAGACCAAAAAATTCTCCAATTAATTAATCTAAAAGCTAACCCCCACACCATGATAAAGAAAAGCATATCAGCTGTCGTATTCCAAAAACTTACTGTCATTTTATTTATTCCTTTGTATTTCGTCCATTTTCTCTCTCCATTTTGAATACCATTCAGTATACTCAGAAGATTTTGGACACAGATGACAACTATTCCACTCAACGCCGGCCCGGCAATCTTTTTCACAATTACATGGACAGCGTAATCCGCGACAGTAAGGACAACTATGATCAGGCTGAACTTTTTGTCTAAATTTATGGATCAGTTTTTCATCATCAAGTTTAAATCCTATTTTTTCATTCCTCAACCAACGCCAAAAATCAATCCATCGCGAGTATAATGGTGACATTTATGACACAGCCCGATCAATGTAGGCATTTTCCAAATCAACATCAAAACTTGCAGCTTGTGCTAACACTCGGGCGGCAGGCGGAGTTAAATAAGCAGATTCAGCATAGATGATTCCTTCACCATCACATGCTTCACAGGGATAAGTTTTATCAGAATTGGTTGAGATTGCATCAATATCACCCGCCGTGCCAGGCGGGAAAGACACGCGGCGCCGACCTTTACATACAGGGCAACGCTCGGGCGGTTTATTAGTTGCTTTGCGCGTCGTTAATGCTTCAACAACTTCATACGCAGAAATTACCCATTCGTAACTAGTACGTGTACTTTCTCCAGGTACAATGGATATTCCGGCGCGATGAATTAAAAATCGTCGTTGATCTTCAGTCTCACGAAAAATACGTGGTTCAAACCAACGGCATGCACTGCATCGTTCACTAGCAACAGCAAATTCATTATGTGCATGATTAATATGACGATGTCTATAGGAAGTACTAAATCCTAGAAATCTTCCGTCCAATTCAACAAATGAATTTCCTGCTGGTAACGTCCAATGTTCAGTAGTTCCAACTAAGTCTCTTTTTGGCAGTAAAGCCAAAACATCAGGGATAAGTTCAGTCATTTCACTTTCCATTTCATTATCATTAATCATCAAACTAATTTTCAGAAGATAAGTGTCTAACTAAAATGCTAACTACAGAAACCCATAGAGTTGTTAGACACTTATCTCCCATTAATCGAGTATCCTCATTGTTGCTTCCTATATGGACTTGGTTATCGATCGGTTATTGTTGCCACGTAGAAAGCAATAACTCGATACCACAAGCTTAACAGATTTGACTCATGCGTGCGCGTGCGCGCGCGGAGTAAGAACAGCTCTAGCTAGATGATCATGGAGTAGGCGCGGCGCGGCGCCTATATTAGCCCGGTTGGGTGAGGTACGATACACATCTGTAGCGCGGGTCAGCGCAAAGGGGGATTTAGGGCAAATCAATACTTTTTACATGATATAGGAATAACGAATTGCGTAAATCAATTTGCTTAGAAGAAAGCAAATGAAAATGATTGCTAGCTTTGCTTTGCTCAAAATCAATAACTAAATTGAATTTTAGGTTAAATACTATAGGAAATTTGATGTAAGAAAAGAGTGAGTTTATGGCTTTAGCAGAATCATTTACAGCGCCTAATGTCGATCCAGAAATGGCATCAGAGCACTTACAGATTTTACATGGTAGTGCACAAGGATTAATTAGTCTTGTATTATTAGGAAGTGAGAAAAGGGAACGTCATTGTTTCTTTTCAACTGATGATATTGAAGAAACATCATATGAAGATTCACAGTATGGATTACAGGATATAGCTGGAGAGCAATGGAATATTTATATTGCTTGTTCTACATTTAAAGAACGACCAGAAAAAGGTAGAGGAAATAGGGATAATGTTTTATCCATTCCGGGTGTGTGGGCAGATCTTGATGTAAAGCCTGATACGGAAGGATTCTTTCATAGTACTGAAGAAATTGATCGATACATGGAATTGTTGCCACAACCGACAATTGAAATAACCACGGGTAGTGGGGGAAAACATTTATATTGGCTTACACCGCCTGATCATCCTTTGTCTGCTATTGATGGTTCAAAGTTACTAATGCAGTGGCGTGATTTTTTGTTGTATGAAGCACAAGGATTATCCATTGATTTTGTGCAAGATTCAGCGCGTATTATGCGTCTTGCTGGCACACTTCGTTGGCCTAAAGGAACTGATGATCATATTCAAACACCGCGTCTCGTAGAGATTAAAAAAGTAGGTCCGCGTTGTGATGTTAAGGAATTACGTTTAATCAGTGCATTCGCACACCAAAAAATGACAGTGTTGCGAGAACAACAACATGCCGAGCGTTCAGCAATAGTAGGTAAACGGCATGAGGAAATGGAAAATCAAGGTGCAGATTTAAATTTATATAAAGCAGCTGTAGGTCGATTTAATGCATTACAAGATTGGGGTTCATTACTAGAAAAAACAGGATGGACATTACATTCTGATGAAAGAGATAAAAGTGCACACTGTCGTTTTTGGATTCGTCCAGGTAAAGGTTTAGGTGCGTCTAAATCAGCTGCAACAGATTTTATATACTCGGATGGAATACCATTCTACGGAATGACGATTTATTCTAACGATCCGTCAATGGAAGATATTATAGAGGAAAAAGATTCTTCAGAACACGATATTTGTTCAAAATGGAATTATGCATTAAAACGTTTGTTTAATAATGATGAAGCTGATTTGTATATGACCGTTGTTGAAAATGGAGGAACATTATGAATTATAATATCAACACGGTTAGAGTTTTGGTATTTGGTAATAGCGAATGACAGCGGCAGAGCATATGACAGACCGCAAAGAACGTATGGCTGCTGCTAATCAACGTGCATCAGAAGAATTACATATTAATGAAACTCCTACGGATTCAGGTAATGCTTATCGTTTTGCTCGGTTATTTAAAGATAAAGTTAAGTATGTACCAGAGAAAAAATCATGGATTATCTGGAATGGAAAACTCTGGCAATATGATAAGTCTAATCAAACACTGGACATGACACTAACAGTCTGTACCGATGTAGATAATTATCTTTTAGAGATATCAGATAAAAAAGAAAAAATTGAATGGACTAACTGGGCTAGAACCTCTAAATCACTGACACGTAGAAAATCAATGCTTGAATTAGCAGCCACACTACGTGAAATTGTTGTGTATGAGAAAGATTTAGATATTCATCCTTATTTGTTTAATTTCGTTACGTGCACATTAAACTTTGAACCACCAAGGATTTGTTTTTCTCATAATTCTGATAATAACATCACTAAAATTTGTCCAACACCCTATGAACCAAACGCTAAGTCTAGACTTTTAGATGAATTTCTCGATCGTTTTATGCCAGACAAAGAAGAAAGAATTTGGAATTTAACATCATTAGCAGTAGCGGCGTTTACTGGTCGTAACATGGAAAGAAAATTGTTAATGTTGTTAGGCCCGTCATCCACTGGTAAGTCTGCATTAATGGAACTTATGCAAGCTTCATTAGGATATGATTACACGGCAGCAGTTAATGCCTCGGTATTTCGCGGAAACATGGATGATAAACCACGTCCGGATTTAGTGCGTGCCAGCGATTCTCAATTTATTATGGCATTTGAAGCTTCTGAACAATGGGATTTACATGTAGATCACATAAAAAGAATGACCGGCGGAGATCCACTTGTCATGCGTGGAATGAAATCAGATTCCATGAAAGAAAGGATAGCAAAATTTACTCCTTGCATTATCGCCAACGTACCACCCAAAATTAGAGGTTCTGATAACGCCATTCGTCGCAGGTTGCATGTTTTGCTGATGGATCAAACCGTAGATCCCGTAGAAGATGATGGTAAAAAACGTATTGAATTAGTTAATAATTTAGAGTGTCGCATAGCATTTATCGCTTTACTAGTACAACTATATGTGGAGTCTGACGGAATTTTGCCCATGAATGTCCCGCCTCGTATTGCTGCAAAAACAATGGAGGTATTTGCTGCGCTGGATTCAGTTGATGAAATCATTAAAATGTTGATTGAAGAAGCTATTATCATCCATGACACAGACATCCCTGCCTCGCATTGTATAAAAACAATGGATTTACATAAGGCTATATGCAAAATTCTCAATAGTCAGCACATTAGAGATGTGCCAGGATCTAAGCATTTTTCGCAAAGAATTCAGGAATTAGGATATGAAGTAAAAAGTAGCGGCGGATCACGTGTTGTTGGATATCGCCAAGGAGATAGTTTTTACGCTTATATGATGTGACAAAAACACGTAAAATTTTAGATATCTGATATTGAGAACGTCGAGTTACATTGTGGTTTTTGGGTAAAATCCTTGTAGGTTTGGACGCGAAAAAGGCTTCTGATCGCTACAGGCAAACCTACAACAAGATCAACTTACTAATGTTTGTACTTTGGGGTTGGGATGGATATTACTCAAATGATATTACTTAATGGATATGACTAGATGAGTATGAATGGATGGGTGGGATTTTGGCGGTATGTTGATAGATGGTGAGGGGGAAAGCTACAAAATGATCATGGGTCTGACCTGCAGTTATATATGTAAACTCTCTATTTTGTAGGTTTGTAGGTTTAGTAGTAGTAGTAGAGGTACATATAGAGAATTAGAAATTAAACACGCGGTTAAATACGCGTTTATACGTGATAGAGGAATGTACGTCATCTGAAACCTACAAACCTACAAAACGATCTTGGAGGGATGTGGATCTTGAGGAAAAGGTAGCCAGGACCTCTCCCAAGTCGATCATGAAAACTACGTCGTTAAAGATCTTGAAAAATAGATTTATGCAATCTTTGATATTCAAACTTTCATATTTCAACTTTCATATTCAAACTCGCATTAAAATCTGAGACTATCGTTTCTCGCATATCCTATATTCAATATTCTATCTTTACTATCATGAAATGGATTTATCTGGCGAAAATAACACAGCTGTCATCAGTGGTACACTAGATTATGTAGAAGTCCATCCACGTAAAGGAATTTAAGTATCATGACCGGTTATGTTCAATTAACTAACGCTGTTCTCACCGAAATTGAAAGCGCAATGTTTGGTAAGAATTACAGTAGGCGAGATTTGGCAAACGCATCTGGTATTAGCTATCCGAATATCACAGCTATCTTGAGTCGTACTCGCAAACAAATGCGTATTAGAACTGCAGTGAAATTGTTTAATACACTAGATCTCGTGTGGTCTGAGAATGATGCACAATTTGTTTCACACAATAAAACAACACCAGTGGTTAACGATGACGATAAACCGTCATTTACTTTCCCTATTTCTACTACTGTTGGTAATTCACACTTCACTTATACACCGATCAGTGATATTGTACGGCGTGCATTGCCTACCCGCATCTATGCATTGAATGATGTTAACTTTGCACGTGTAATTGAATACATTAATGATCTATTAGATGAGCAATACAAGTAAGATATATAAGGCTTATATACTTACATACTATTCGTTATTTGGACCACATTGATTTGACTATATTGATTTCATGGGTATGTTAATGCGCTGACATATGCGCTACGCTGTGCGCTGTGGCCCTCTCAGCCGGTGCACAGCGCGCCTACGTTGAAGCACGGCGCCGCCGTGTGCATCCCGAGCTTTCTCCCACCCGCAAACCCACGGGTAAACAATGGGAAGTTGATATAGAGGTATGGTTAATGGCTATGGAGATTGCTGATACTAAGAACATAACACCGTGGGATGCATTGCTATTGGCTGTGCGCAGGCGTGCTGCACGTGTGCAGTGGGTTGACAATGTTATCACTGAGATAATCAAACAACACATTGATTCAGATGGAGATCCGAACATACCACCTGATGAAGTGAAGCCATGGTTAATGGAGTCACGTAAAGAGGAACAGCTAATGGTTCGCTCTGCTAAGTTGGCTATCGATGCAGGTGTAGCAGAGGCAGTAGTGAGAAGGCTAGAGATGGAGGGCAAGGTAATCACTGATGCATTAGTAGCAGGACTTGACTCACTAGAGTTAACACCTGAACAAAGGATGACTGCACTATCAGTGATGCACAATCAATTAACCGGTGGATTCAATGGCAATAATGATGATGGTAATGTAATTGATCAATGATAATCAAATATAAATAATAATTATTATTTATATTTATTTATATTTAATTATTAATTCATTAAACTAAGCGACTAAACTTGATGTATATCAAGCCATCATAAATAACATTGTTGTATACATATAGTTTTATTTTGAATCATATACACATCATAAACATTTAACAGATGAAGTAGCTTGATAAGTATGGACAAATTCTATAATCATAATCATCTATGATTATGCAGCTATTGGCCTCAACTGGTATAATCCATTGTAGACAGTAAAAATCACAAAAATTCAATAAAATGAATAAAATCGCTTAATATGCTTAATGTCCGATAAACTCGAGAAAAATCGGATAAAAATAATTAACCGACTCAAAACGGAACAAACTGGACACAGTATACCACTCCATCTGTTTTCCCAATTTTCATTTTATCCAGATTTTATTTCTCCAAATCATTATCGTTATCATCTAAAGGAATTCAATCATGATGGTGGAACCTCGTACATATCAATCTAAGATTGTCTACGATATTCAAGCTATCCAATATACTGGTGAACCTGAGAATATTGAGGCAATTAAAAAATTTGTTGGTGATAGGGATAATGGTGATTGTCTTTTTATGTTGCCATCTGAGATTAATGGAATATGGAGAGATGCTCACCTGTGGTATGACCGGTTTCAATATTGGGTAAGTGTAAAAAAGAATGACTGGATTGTTTTCGATCAAACTACTTCTGTTTTCTATCATTCAACGCCGAAAGAGTTTTCCATATACGAGGAACAGAAATAGACATGATGATGGGATCATTAAATGACAAGTAGAAATCACAACTTGACGGATATTCTTACTGGCAAGATGATTCCCCCTGATTTTATTAATCCTCAAGGCGTTAAATGGTGGCAATTAGATGAAAATAGTTATAACTATGAACATGGAATTCCTTACCTGGTGGACTCTCCAGAACATGGTAAGGAATATGTGATTGTTGAAAATAACACAACTAACAAAAATAATAAAACCAGCAAAACTAACAGTGTTGTTTATGTTACCGACAGTTTGGAAGCTCTCTATGTGAAATTGGATCAGTTTGCTGTGGTATATGCCTTCAAAAATAATTACGGGACTGGATTAAATGACGACGATAATGACGACGATAATGACGACGATAATGACGAAAATTAAGACTAATACTATTATGAAAACAAGTAATAATCAATGGGCGATGGAAACTATCACTGAAACAGCAGCAATTAAAATAACTCCGCTCTGCTATTCGGTTTCTTCATTATCTAATGTGCACACTATTCCGGTGGCCGCGGAGTACGAATGGACATTCATTGATGGTGATATTTATTATGCTTGCGCGGAATGCTGTGCGCGGTGGCGGGAAATGGTAGCAAAACACAACAACACTTCTATCATCAAATCTATCAGAACTATTCGGCCTATCATCGGACTAGACCCCGTAATCATTGGAGATGTTAATGACTGAAGATACAGGAATAGAAGAAATGGAAATTTCCACTGACGCTAATCCGACGGTAACTGGCTGGGCTCCGCCGCCAGAAATTGATGAGAATGCTGATGTTGCCGAATCCGGCTATATCTGGGCGGTGGAACTTCCTTATTTTGATTATGAGTATGGATATGATGGTGATATCTGGACTACGGAAAGAATGTTCCGCACACGCAAACAGGCAGAAGTATTCGCTAATGCTTGGAATGCGCGTGTTGAGTTGAATAAATTATTGGATGTTAGAAATTCTCGGGAAACCTCAACTGCACGGGTAAAAAGTTATCGTGTCGGCGGGCGTGATATTAACACTGAATCCGTCGAATCAAACAATGATGAAATAAATTACAAATAATAAGGAATAGAAATTAATCAATCAAAATAATGAGGTAAATGGTGGACACTAAATTTACTGAACCAGATTATAGGCATATCTTAGATAACGCAGGATTTGAAAAGAATGAATCTACTGATGATTATGAATATAATTTGTATATCAAAGCGTGTCAAGCTGGATACAGCGCATCCATCTTACAGATTGATTCGTATAAGAAACACTTAAAAGCTGCATGGGAATTGTTGGAACGTCAAGGGTGGAAACCATTTGGTTCTCATGCTGCAATGGAGAATGTTCCGCATTTGCAGTTCAGTGATCAAGTTGATGAGGTCGGCGATCCTTATTTTGAACGGATTGTGTGATTGTTGTGGCTGAATTTGCTGTTATTACTGAAATTCCTGCAGCTGAAGACGCAGGTAATTTGGCATGCTCGTTTGACATTTTCACTGTTGTTGAGGAAGGATTCCCCGGAAGGTGTGAACGAATTTCTCTCAATGCTGCGCTTAATCTTCGTACTAAGGTATTTGAATTAGGCGAGATTATTATTGTTGATGAAGACGGCAGGGAAATCGGCGGTGCACAGCGTAAACCCAATAAGTGGTTTGTGACGTGCGAGTATTTTACTACACTCAGCGAGGCAATCTATAAATCACAACAGATGTGTCAATGACTAGATATAAAGTACCGTTTAAAACTTCAGCTTTTACTTATGTTACGGTACAAGCTGACTCCCTAGAGGAAGCAACAGAAAAATCAGAGTATATAAATGAATTTCCTGAATTATGTGCGCAATGTGCAGGAATGTTCAATTTTCGTAATGGAATATTACATTCTGGTGTAGAACTTGCCGAATGGGAACTAGATGGAGACATAGAGGAATCATGAAAATCAGAAATAAAGAAACAAAAAATATTGCATGGTCGGACAGGTTTAATGAGCACGGTATCGATGAAATTATTGTCTGTTTTCCTGACGGTGATATGTCATCAGAGTACATTAGAGATTATGAAGTGCAATTATCTAATGATACTTGGGTAGATATGAAGAAAGCTTTTTCTGATAAAGATTTAATTACAGATAACTACGATAGATATTTTCTCGAGCCTCCTACTGAAACAGACCGTCAACGGGGATATGTGTTTTAAATATGTTGTCTAATTTTGCAGTGTGTCCTAATTGTAAATCGGAATATCCAATTTTTCATAGCCCAGTCGGAGCACTTCATACATTGTGTGACAATTGCGGTTGGACGAACAATGATATGAATAAACAAGAAGCACTAGAAAATTTTGCTAATGCAATTGGAATTCCATATAAAATTCTCGCTAATAAGAAAGATAATAAAATGATTGAGTACATTACCGGCGGTAGAGCATCAGGAAAAACATACAAGGCAGTGCAATGGTTAAATCAGGATCCTAATAAAAGGATTATTATTGTTCCTAATTCAGAGATGGCTGACATTATTATAAACCAATATGCACTATTACCAAAACAAGTTATGTCATTCGCTTCTTGGAAAGATATACATAATGGACGTGGTATGAAAAAAGAAGTATGTATTGACAATGCTGAAATTATTTTGCAGATGCTACTTGGTGGTAATAAACTTTCTATGATTACATGGTCTCGTAATGAGTAATTTTCCTGAATCTTTTACTGTTAAAATTAATTTTAGACGTGATGGACAAGCTGAAAATGTTAGTTATGTGCATGATGATTGCGAGTATGAATCTATATCATTTCCAAAGGACCAAACAGTTTCATCATTAATCAGTAAACACTATCATCATATGACGAATGATCATCAGTTGAGACCTGAACCATTGTGTGATTATTATTTGTCAGAAGTAGGGGTAGATATGACATTAAAAGTTTATTGTTATTTAGAAAGAAACCATGATTCTGATCATCAGTTTAAAGTGAGGAAACAAGATGGTAGATCTTATTAATCATCCACCGCACTACGGTAATCACCCCAGTGGTGTTGAATGCATTGCTATCACAGAACATATGAATTTCTGTCTTGGAAACGCTATCAAATATATTTGGCGCGCTGATGAAAAAGGTAATGATATCGACGATTTGAAGAAAGCTGCATGGTATGTTAATAGAGAGATTGAACGTCGACTAAGTGCAAATTCTGATGATTACACTCATACAAAAACAGTTTTAGAAGAATTTGTAAAGCATATGCGGGAGAGTAAATAATGGTAAAATTTCGTGTTACTGCTATCAGAGAATATGAAGTAACACAAGAACAACTAAAAAGAAATTACAAAGTAGAATCATTTAAAGAAGGTGCACGAATAGATAAAGAACAATTCATTAGCGATCCCTACTTATTGATTGATTCATTTAATGATAATATATACCATGATTCACCACTTATTTTTCATGTAGATGTATTACCAGATAATGAAAATGAAAATTATCCTGGTAAACATAGAAAGGATGATCGGTGTATCATGTCATGGAATGGCGTGTGTGTTAATGCTGATCATGAACACGAACCGAAAGAAGGATCAGAGTAATGATTTTTTATTCATGGTTTCTTAGTTGGAAAGAGCGGAAAGTACAAAAGAAAATTGATAATGTTCAAGAATCAGAGCAATCATCGCAAACAACGGAACAATCAACTGATGAAGAATATCTTACATGGTTTAATCAATTTCGTTTAGATCATGAAACACGTGAATGGGATATGAAGAAAACTCCCGGAGATAATGAATATAGAATTCTTAAGGGACGCCGAGTTCCTAGGCATCGTGTAATGGAGTGAGGAATATTTATGAAATGGAAAGGATCTAAAAATTTTAGGGAGCAATTAGCACAAGCAAGAAAAGATGCAAACAAGCCTAATGATTTTCAGAAACTTATGGCTGTATTAATAAACATTAATAATAATTTATATGCAATATCCATGAATACAAAAGAACTTATTGATATGTCGAAAGAAAATCGGGAATTATGATACATATCAGCATTCTAAGTTTTATCGTCATGATTGTTCTGGGATGGTTTGTTGTTCCATTTGTGACGATGATGACCAGAGAACAAATTAAAGATCTTAAAAAATATACTAATTCATGGAATGATAAAAAGAAAAAGCAACTTGGTGAAATAGATGACATGATATTTATCAAAGAAATTACCAAAGAAGATTATGAGGAACTAAAAAGATTTGGTTGGGAACCAGCAACGTATACTAAAAAATATCTTGATAACAAGTTTAATCCTAAACCTAAAACTGAACAACCTTACGATATTGCACAATTTATTGAAAAAACCTCTGATCGTAAAGGTAACGCTTATTCAACTGTGTATAAGACTAAATATCCTGAGGGATTTATTTCTATTCCATCAAAGTTATCAGAAAAAACAAAATTAAAGTTTATTCAAGAAATGTCTAAACAACAAGATATGAGTTATAAAGAATTAATTAAGAGAGCTGATGAACAAATAAAACATGGAGAGTATTATATGTTTATGGAATATGGTAATAAAAAGAAGACTGATTGACGTTTATCACACGCACGTGTTATCCTCCCGCTACTGGACATAGTTTTAATTAACATCCTAATTCGGTGAATGTCGGGAGATATAGGCATGGCACTTGTTGATGTTTATGATGGTGCGTTTTTCCATGCTATGTCCGGCGTACCTAGTTCTGTAAAAGCTATTATTGGATATGTATCTGGACCAAGCGCAACTAATATTTGGTCACATTCAGAAGCTCAAGCTGTGCGAGATAGTGGTCGTGAATTTTGGGCAATTGATGTTCCTAATCAAGGATCATTAGGCGGAGATGATGGAGCTGCTTCAGCAAACAGAATGATAAATGTTTTACCATCATTTAGTCATCCAAAACATTGTCCAGTGTTTATGGATATTGAATATAATGCATACATGAATAATCCTGCTGGAGCTGATGCAGCTGTTGCCCGATTCAAATCAACGATGAATAATGCGGGATATCCCAGAGCATTTGGATATGTCCCGCTTTTTGTTGGTTATGGTTGGGGAGCACGGTATACATATAACCGACCAAGCGCATTACCTGATGGCGTTATTGGTTGGCAATATGAAAATGATGCACGCGGCCATTCAGGTTGGGATGCTTCTGCATTTGATCCATCATTGTTTGGAAGTAATGATCCGCCGATTAATCCAGACCCGCCGGCAACTTATACTTTGGAGGATTTGATGGCTAACATTAATTACGTTTGGTGGTTTGGCCGACTAACTGATCCGCCAAATACCATTTATGCAATCAATGCATTGAATGGTACGTATTTCTCGCCGGGCACTGCACATAACATTTCAGTGTTTAAAGAACGTCTTACTGCAGCGGGAATTCCATGGAAAAGTGTTCAGGTAGATATTGAGGGGTCAATGACACAATTTGGTATATTAGTTGATGATGCATAATGAGCACCAGCACTTTTTACATTTGGGTCTGTATAGACTTATCTGTTATGGCGTTCTATTCACTTGTTAAATTGATTGCACACCTTAATCGGTAATTGATTATGGTAGACAATACACAAGCTAATAGAGTCAGAAAAAGAACTAACATACGTAGTCTTATTGAAGAAGCTTTTCAGTCTGGACAATCCATCTCATCTGTGATGGATTTTTACGGAGTATCATATAAATACTGCTTAGAAATAAAGCAAACAATGGAGCGACTTAACTCACATAAGTAGGATAAATGGCAACCGCTGATTTTAGCGATTACTTCAATCAGGATACCTTTATTGGGCCTGATAATAATATGCTTGGTGGAGAACTTGAGTTAAAGTCAAATATAGCTCCCATTGTAGAACAGAAGAAATATGTAAGCAGTAAAACAGAATGGAAACCATTACCGCATCAGATTCCACCAACTGATGATAACTGGTATGGCATATTTCTTCTTGGCGGTCGCGGATCAGGTAAATCTGATTTCTGTTCTAATTGGATTGTTGAACATGTAAAAGGTCCACCATGTTTGCATGGTCCAGCGCCACACTGGATTAATATCATTGCACCGACTTTAGGTGATGCTGCAACATCATGTTTTGCTGGACCTTCTGGAATTAGTGCACATGATCCGACAGCGGAAATGCTACAAAAAACCGGCGGTCTGATTGTTCGTTGGCCTAATGGTAGTCAAGCAAAATTATTAGGTGCACGTGAAAAAGACGATATTGAAAGACTTCGTGCTGCTGGTAATTCATGTGCAGTTTGGCTAGAAGAATTTGCTGCATTTAAATATATGCAAGATGCATGGGATCAAATGCGATTTGGTTTACGTTCTGGACCTCACCCACATTTTGTTGCATCATCTACGCCGAAACCTAGACCATTAATTAAAAAAATAGCTGCAGGTGGTTATAATAATATTATTGTTCGTCATGCTACTATGTATGATAATCCACATTTGGCAGAATCATTCAAAGAAGCTATTGAAGAAACTTATGGCGGCACCACCTTAGGTGCACAGGAATTGTACGGACGTATTGTTGAACAAGATGAAAATGCTCTTTGGAATAGAGATGTCATTGAACGTCAGCGTAGAACTGTTGATCAAATTCCTTATCTAAAAAGAATTGTTGTTGGTGTTGACCCCTCAGGCGGAGCGGGTGAACAGGGTATTGTTGTTGTTGGTTCTGATGTTGAAATACGTAATGGAAAACCCGTCAAGGTTGGCTGGACATTAGCTGATCGCACGGTGCATATGAAGCCGGAAGGCTGGGGACGCGCGGCTATTCGTGCAGCTATTGACTATAATGCTGATTGTGTTGTAGTTGAAACTAACTTTGGTGGAGATATGGCAGTGTCCACATTGGTTACTGCTGCTGAAGAATTAGATGCATCAATTCCTATTAGGACAGTGAAAGCATCTAGAGGAAAGCATCCACGCGCAGAGCCCGTATCAATGTTAGCTCAACAAGAGCGTTGGTATTTTGGCGGTATGTTTGAAGAATTAGAGGATCAACTTTGTGTCTGGACTCCGGAGTCTGATTATTCACCAGACAGACTTGATGCAATGGTATGGCCGGCATGGTATATGAAATTAGTTTCTACTTTGTTTAGTGCAACTGGTAAATTTGGCGGATCAGCTATGGCAACACGTTCTATCACTGGATCTCGCCGCGATGGAATTGCTGAGTTACGTAGTATCAATTAGGGGGACCAATGTATTATGACTACAATCAAAACAATAAATTATAAAGAGAATGACCTTGATAAGATTAAAAAATATTTTAAGGATTTACAAACAGACGGCGAACATGCGACACTGTCTGAAGTGGACGCCATTTTAGAATCGGCGCAATTATGTTGGCCACACTCAGCCGATCGTATGACATTTATTGATACTGTACTAGATTTTCGTTCTATTCTCACTACATTAAAAGGAATTAGTTAATGATTTCTATTTGTTGTCCTACGCGTAAGCGTCCACAAAATATGAATAGAATTATTACCTCTGCTGAACAGACAGCGCCAAATGGCGGATTTGAATTTGTGTTCTATGTAGACAGCGATGATCAGGAGAGTATTAACTTTCCATTATTGACTGATCATCAAAGAATTATTGGTGATCGAATTGTACTTTCTGAGATGTGGAATGTTTGTGCTCGTCATGCTAATGGTGATATTTTTATGCATTGCGGTGATGACATTATTTTTCGCTCTCCCGGTTGGGTAGATATTGTTGAGAGAGTTTATAATGAAGCTGTACCAGATAAAATTGCTTTAGTTCATGGTGATGATGGATTATGGGGAGCATCGTTTGGAACTCATTGTTTTGTATCTCGTACTTGGGTTGATGCGTTAGGTTATTTGTGTCCTCCGTATTTTTCTTCAGATTGGAATGATACATGGTTAAATGAATTAGGTAATGCACTTAATCGTCGTTACTATTTCCCTGATATTGTTACAGAGCATATGCATCCTGTTGTTGGAAAAGCAGGTTGGGATGAAACACATCTAGATAGACAAGCTCGCGGTCTACGTGATAACGTTGATGAAATTTATAAATCACCAGATATGGTAGAAGCACGTAAAATAGATTACGAAAAACTCTTGAAGGTGATTAATGACAACCGTTCCTAAGTGGACTATTCTTATTGCCACATTGGGACAACGACGTACAAAATTTGAACACTTGATGATGGAATTACTTCCACAGGTTGATAAAGTAAATGGATTAGTAACGGTACATGCATTCTGGAATAATGGTGAACGTCCGTTATCCTATGTACGTCAAGATTTATTAGAAAGTGCTGAATCAGAATACGTATCTTTTGTTGATGATGATGACGGTATACCTGATTATTTTGTTTCTAAGGTATTACCATTATTAGATGGTGTTGATTACATTGGTTGGATGATGCAGTGTTATGCAAGTAGTGTAAAGCTTAATCCAACTGAACATAGTTTGAAACATAATAGATGGTGGAGTGATTCTGTTGGCTATTATCGAGATCTTAGTCATCTAAATCCAATTAAACGAGAAATTGCATTATTAGTAAATTATAAAAATACAAGTCCTCCAGAAGATGCTAGTTGGGTAGAGCAAATGAGAGGAAAGGTAAATACTGAACATTTTATTGATGATATTATGTATTATTACTATTCAACATCTGATTCAACTTGGCGCGGTGGAGATTCTATAAATAGACAACAAACATTTCAACGCGCTAATATTAATAATTCAAATTTTAAATGGATTGAATAAATGACTATCTTATTAACTGGCGCTGGTGGTTTTGTAGGTAGTCATGTGTTAGAATCTCTATTAGCTAATACAGATTATGATATTATATGTACTGATTCTTTTAATCATAATGGTAGTATGGATAAAATTGTTGATATTTGTAAATCTCGTTCAGCTTTTGATAGAGTTGAAGTAATAACACATGATTTAACAGTGCCATTTTCTCGAGTTCAGAAATTAAAAATAAAAGAGTCTAATTATATAATTAATGTTGCTTCTAAGTGTCAAGTAGATGAAAGTATTCATACCCCTGAATCTTTCATACTTAACAATGTTAAACTAATTGTTAATATGCTAGAAACTGCAAGAGAGTTAAATTTAACATCATTTATACAGATGTCAACCGATGAAGTATACGGACCACATGAACCAATTAGACATAATCCATCTAGTCCGTACTCAGCATCAAAAGCTGCACAAGAAGATATATGTAATTCATATTTTCGTACATTTAAAATTCCAGTAACTATTATCAATAGTTGTAATCTGATTGGAGAAAGACAAAGTAATTTAGCTTTTGTACCTCAAGTAATCAGTAAAATTCTCGATGAAGAAACTATTTCCATACATCAACATAATGGAATTATTGGAAAACGTAATTATACTTATGTTAAAAACGTATCTAACTTTATTTCATATTCAACATTAAATAGACTATATCTTCCCATAAGAATTCCACTGCAGGGACAAGTAACTATTGATAATTTACAACTTGTAAAACACATATCTGCTATTATCGGTAAAAAATTTGAATACAGGTTAGATGATGTTGCACACATACGGCCTGGGTATGATGTGAAGTATGATGTACTTCCTTATGATAAAAGGTGGATTCCAGAAATAGATTTTTATGGAGGTTTACAGTACACAGTAGATTGGTTTATGGGAAACAAGGAATGGTTATAGATATGAAAGAAAATTTTTTCCTAGAACAGGCTGAAGCATGGAAAAATATTCCTATAGATGATGTAGGATATTTTAATACTGAAGAATTAATGATGAAGTCTGATGATGTCTTAAAGAAAATGATTATTGATATGGAGAAAATAAGATATAATGAAGGTTATCGTAACTGGGGTAATAAATGGCGTAGTACTTTAAAACTTGACACGACTCATGGTAAACGTGTTTTAGATTATGGTTGTGGATCAGGTATAGAAGCTTTACAATATGCTAAAACTGGTAATCATGTTTACCTTGCTGATATCAATGCAAGTAATATTTCACTTGCAGAAAAAATATTAAAAGTATTTGGATTTAAACCTATACATTCCTATTTAATTACAAATGTTTATCCATTCACTGGAGCTATAACAAATAAATTTGATATTGTTCATATGAATGGAGTATTACATCACATATTTCAGCCATATCCTGTTGTACGAGCTATTCATGAATCACTTATTAATGATGGTGAATTAAGGTTAATGTTATATTCAGATATTGCATGGAGAATAGCAACTAATACAGAGCCTCCAGAAGATGTTACTAATAACCCTATGAGAAAAACTTTTGTTCGTACAATGGACGGTGTTGGAGAGTGGGCAGATTGGTATGATGCTGATAGAATAGAAAAAAGATTTGGTAGTTTATTTACAATTGAAGAATTTTCCTATATTACTTCAGATGATAGATATTGTACCGCTATTTTAAAACGAAAGGAAATTTAAAATGACTGATACATTTTTTGCTAAAGGTTTTGCTATGAATAATTCAGCACAAAAAATTCTTGATATTGCTGATTTGGATAGAACATTGTTAGTTACTGGAGATCAATTAGCTGTTGGATATGATGATACCGTATATGACACAAGCGGTATTTTATTAATAAATAATATTCCTTATACATTAGTTTTACCTGCAGGATATGAATTTTGGGCTAAAGGACCAACAGATACTAATTTATTTATTTGGGTAGGCGGAAGTACTTCATAATATGTCTGATTATAAAGCTAAATACGGTAATCCTTTTGGCCCTAATTCCTATGACAATGTTAAACGACGTACAGATATGATTATGTCTGTTGAGGAAAAAATTAATCTGCAACGAAAAATAATTCCTGATCATATTCGTATGGTTGTTGAGGAACAAAACCGAGCCATTGAATTTATGAAGAAATGGAATAAAGAACATGGAATTTAAATATGGAAAGCGTTCACCAAAAAATGCACCGGCAATCTCTTTAAGTTCTATCATATCTACTATTGTTATTCCAACACAGGAGGATTATTTATCTCAACTTTCTGGAAGTTGGGATATGTTGGGGAATGATCAATACGGAGATTGCGTAGCTGTGACATGGGCAAATGTTCGACGCTTCATGGTCGGTGGTCAAAGTTATCCTTCTTTAGACGATGTTATTAAACTATATAAAACACAAAATCCAAATTTCCCAAGCGATGATAATGGAATGGATATTCAAACTTGCTTAGAATATCTTATTCACAACGGCGGTCCAGACGGAATTTTTCCAGTAGCTTTTGCTAAAGTTAATCATGCTGACCTACAGGAAGTTCAGCAAGCATTAGCTATCTTTGGTTATATTTGGACAGGAATTAATGTATTAGCTGTTAATGAAACTGAATTTGATCAAGGACAACCTTGGAATTATGTTAACAATTCACCAAGTGTTGGCGGTCACTCTGTCATCAGCGGTGGGTATGATTCTGGTTATGTTGATTTTATTACGTGGGCACAAGAAACAAAGTTTACTGATGATTATTGGAAATATGAAGTAGATGAAGCATGGGTAGTTATTTGGCCAGAACATTTTTCACATGCTCCGTTTTTAAATGGTGTAGATCAAGCTGCATTAGCGGATTATTATCAGCACTTAACTGGTAATCCACTTCCGTTACCAAATCCAACTCCTACGCCAATTCCTGTACCAACTCCAGGCGCCGCCCCCTTTCTGGGCTGTGATCCGTATGTGGCTGCACAAATTGAAAGAGTGGCTAATAAACACAATGTCACTACGTCATCATGGATGAACAAACACTTCACTACCTATTTTCGTGATAGCGCAGGATGGAAGAATTAAATGTTTAAAGGAATAGATTGTACTGTTGTAATACCAACTATTGAAGGACGCGAGGAATTGTGTACTCGCGCTATTAAATCTGTGAATAGTCAAACTATTTTCCCTAAAGATGTTATTGTTATTCCAGACCATGAACGTAAAGGCGCAGCTTTTGCACGTAATTTAGGTCTGTCCAAAGTAGATACTGCTCTGACTCTTTGGTTAGATGATGATGATGAGTTTTTACCTAATCATGTGAAGATTCTTTTAAAAGCAATTAATCGCACCGGTGCTGATTTAGTTTTCTCTTACCCTGAAATTGTCGGTGGACGTGATCCACTTGCATGCCTCAACAACCAGGGTGAATTAATTAAAGAACCTATTAACATTCCTTTCGGTGCAATGCAAGAAATGAGTTTACGTAGGCTTGGCGGATTCATTCCTGTAACTTATATGATAAAAACTGAAATAGCTAAAAAAGTCGGTGGAATGCCTGAACCATATTCTTTTCATACTACGCATTCTAATGATTGTGAAGATTATCTTTTTCTAATTAAGTTGCTTGATGCTGGAGCTAAATTCTATCATGTTTGCGGTGTTCGTACTTGGAAGTATAATTTACATGATGGTAATCTAGGTGGCCGTGGTCTAAATAGAATGAATGAAATGGGTAAATAATGAGAAGCACTGTGTGTGCTGTCATTCCAACAATACCACCGCGTTCTTCTACATTACTTTTATCTGCATTAAAAAGTGTTAGTATACAAGAACGTCCAGTAGATCAAATTTCTATTGCAATAGACAATTGGCATGATGGTGCATGGAAAACGAGACAACGTGCTGTCGATGCTGCACAAACAGATTGGATTGCATTTCTTGATGATGATGATGAATGGTATCCGCAACACATAGATAGATTATTAAATCATGCAATTGAAACTGATGCAGATTATGTGTATTCATATTTCGATACTCAGCGAACAGCAGACGTATTAGGGAATTTCAATAAAACGTTTGACCCTAAAGAGCCTACGCATACAACGATGACTGTCCTAGTGAGAACACAATTAGCACAGTCTGTACGGTTTACACCACGTGCTCCAGAGCATATTGCCGGGGGAGAAGATCACCGATTTATCGTAGGATGCGTTAAGATGCAGGCGAAAATAGTACATCTGCCAGAACAAACATGGTTCTGGAGAATCCATTCTGGTAATACTAGTGGCCGTGAAGATAGATGGAATTAATTAATAATCCTTGAAAAGAGATATCGTGAATGATATTCTTAATCATGATAAATTATATAATTTTTTTCCTGGATTAATAGTCTCTATTGCATTTTTGGGTTTTGGAATAACTATGATTCTTCAACCCCATAGATATAAAAATACACCAAGTTATAAAAATTTAATTCAAATGGAAAGTCTCACTTTTTGGGGAATCTGTTATTTGGTAATAGGAATTGCCTGGATTATTTTTATGCTTTGGATAAGAAATGATAAAGTTGGTCTTTTAGTTCACACCTTTGCTAGTATGATTACAGCTGTATGGGTTGTTATATTTATTGTTCGATGGATAACTGATTCTGGTACTACAATAGTTAATGTAATTAATTGGGGAGTTTTATTAACATTGACTATATGGTCTGGTGTATGGATAGATAATGTAGTTTCATTTAAACAATCCAAGCACTTGGTAAAGTAGATGAATCCAGAGTTAGTTTCTTCAGTTCTCGGTGGAATTGTTTCTCTTGTAGTGTTAGGACTTATTCCTATATATTTAATGAAACAAAAAAATATTAGAGAAGAACAAAGAAAAAAAGAAGAGCAATTAGAATTGGCTAGAATAAAAAACCAAACTACAAACACTCTATCATTAAATGATATTAACGTAGCTATTTCTCGAGAACGTGATGCAGCAATGGCTAGGTTAGATAGAGTAGAGATTGAACATAATAATCAAATAGAAAAACTAAAAGAACAAAATAACCAAGATGTTGAACGATTAGAAGTAAAGTTATCTAAAGCAAATAGCAGAATAAAAGAATTAGAAAACCAAGTTGATCGTTTATCAATTCGATTAGGGAATACAGAGCGTCGAGATTTACCGTGAGTACCACTCACATTGCTGCAATAATCTTTCTTAGTGTCGCTTGTATAGGTGCATTAATTCAAGGTAGTTCTTTATATCGTTTAATTAAAATACCAAGTTCAAAAATTGCGTCAAATCTATACAGAACCATAGTGTGGCGTAGTTTGGCGGCTGTGCTATATTTAATCATTGGTGTTAATGCTACTTTTTATAGTTGGAACACAACAGCCGCATCATTGGTTGGTTTTGCTGCAACACAACTAATTTGGTCAGTGAATTCAATATTCGATGTAAGACTAAAACGAAAAATGAATGGAGAAAGTCATGACTATTCCTAAATTTTGGAAAGATCTTGTTGAACGTTCTTTGAAAACTGCAGGTCAAGTATTTATTGCTACTTCTGGTCTAGGTCAGGTCGGAGTTTTTCATTTAGCATGGTCACATATCGGTGAAGTAACATTGACTTCTTTTGTTTTATCTATTATTACTTCATTAATCTCTGCTGGTGTAAATCCAACCGCTAGTGCTTCACTTGTTGTTGATACCTGTGAAACTACTAAGAAGGTATAAATGCCTTTTTGGCTTTTATTTACTTTAATGTCATTTGCTAATTTTAGAATTACTAGACTTATTGTTAAAGACGATTTTCCACCAATACTCTGGGTAAGAAATAAAATTATTGATTTTCGTGCTGATCATATTGTTAAAGACAGAGAAGATGGACAAAGTTATTTAGAGCATTGGTGGGGCGGCGCATTAGTGAGTTGTTGTTGGTGCAGCTCGGCGTATTCATCCGGTGCTATGGTAGCGATCATCTGGTTTCTTCACGGAATGCCATTACCAATAATGGTTTGGTTTGCTGTATGGGGAACATCAGCGTACTTAGTTAACAAATTTGGATAACTAACTTAAGCTGGTTTATTATGGCGTTCTCTATCAAAAATCTGTGGAGAGCAGATTCTTCCACGCAATCATTTGCTGCATCTAATAAAAAAACTTTTGCTGCAGATATTGTTATGGGTGATCCAAGTAAATCTTCTTCTACTCCAACTACACCTAATACGACATCAGTAACTGATAGAAAAATATATAGAACTCCTGATGAATGGCAACGTGAAGTTTGGGATTTTCTTGATAGTGTTGGTGAATTTCGTCAAGGTATTAACTGGAAAGCTAATATGCTTTCCCGTGTTAGATTGCGTGCTGCTAAAGTAATTCCTGGACAAGATGAACCAGAAATAGTTAACATCGGTCCAGCTAATGATTTAATTACAGAATTAGCCGGTGGTATCGGTGGACAATCAGAGTTACTTTCTGCTTTTGTTACATACTTAGACGTACCCGGTGAGTGTTATCTTGTTGGTGAAACTGATCCAAACACTAAAACAAACAAATGGTATTTAAGATCTATTGAAGAATTAATGCCAACAAAAACTAAAGGGGCAAACGGACAACCAGTAGATGGTTTTAAAATTTCAGAGGGTAATGGTAGATGGAGAGAATTACCTTTTGATTCTTTTGTTGTTCGTGTTTATCGTGCACATCGTCGTTGGCATAATGTTGCTGATTCTCCAGCAAAATCAGCGCGTACATTATTGCGAGAATTAGAATTACTTAATCGTCATATTCAAGCACAATATCTTTCTCGCCTTGCATCATGCGGTATTGTTGTTTTTCCTGATGAAATTACATTTCCTATTAGAGCTGAATTTCAGGATGCTGCTGATCCATTTATGGAAGAATGGATGGCAATTGCAACAGAATCAATTGCTACGCCTGGATCAGCTGCATCAATTGTTCCAATTCCTATGCGTGTTCCAGCTGAGTATATTGATAAAGTTCAACACATTGATTTTACATTAAGACTTGATGACACACTTATCCAAAAACGCGATTCAGCATTAACACGTTTAGCTATTCAACTTGATATGCCTCCAGAAGCATTAATTGGTATCGGTGAAATTAATCATTGGAATGCATGGCTCATAGATGAACAAGGAGTAAAGATTCACGTTGCTCCTGAAGCGGAATTAATTTGTTCTGCTCTTACTGATGTTTATCTTGTACCGCGACTTAAATCAATGGGTGAAGATCCCACAGCATGGGTTGTTTGGTATGATGCATCTGAATTAATTCTTAGACCAGATCGTTCGAATGCAGCAAGTACAGTTTATGGTCAAATGGAATTAAGTGGCGCAGCATTACGTCGTGAAAATGGTTTTGATGAATCCGATAAACCATCTGAAAAAGAGCTTTCTCAAATTGGATTGAAAGCAATCATTAAACAAGCTCCAAATGCTTTTGCCGCATTGTCTGAATTAACTGGGGTCACTGTAGAAACTATTTCTCCTGCACCAACAGGAAATGGAAATGAACCTGATGGAGATGAACCAGACGATAATGGAATGACTACCGATAAAAAAGCTCCTGATGAGAGTGATAGTGAAAATCAACCTGTATCAACAAAAGCTGATGCGTCAGAATTAACTGAAGCATTAGTTTATCAATCTACTCTTATGCATGCAATGAAGATTGCATTTGATGGATCATATGGTGTTCTTCATCCATTTGATTGTAAGAAGCATTTATACTCATGTCCAGTTACCCATGCAACATGGAATCACAAATTAAATGTTCGTCCTGGGATGAGCGGTATATATGAATTAAGATTAAATCATGTCGGTGATGTAATTATTGGCAGTCGAATTCCTCAACTTGATACGGCCAGGATGATTGAATCTAGCCGAGGTACTTCAAAGAATTCTAAGGAATTAGTAAAAACTGAAACTGGTGAATTAAATGGTAACTATTAAATCTGTTGGTCTTGAATTAATTCATAACGAAGGACAGCATTTTGAAAAGTTAATGGTTTCCGCTATTGGAAAAACAATGCGTAAAATTGCAGCATCATTGAATGATACCGCTGCATTGATTACCGTTGACGATCTTGCTATGATCACTTCACTTTGGACAGGTCAAGTTGATTCTAATTTATTAGATAAAATTGGTAAAGCATTTATTGATTCTGCTTATACAACTAGAAATGATTTACAATCACATTTAAATCAAATAAAAAATAAAGGAACCACAGCAGCGGCTGTTAAAGCTACTAATTCTGCATATCAAATACCTAAAATATCTAATCATCATGCACAAAATTTAATGGAAACCGCCCGTAATAGAATGGTTAATGTTGGTAATGATGTGTGGGAAGTTGCTAGAAATTCTTTGGTAGATGGATTAAAGGCTGGCGAAGGAGTAGATAAATTACGTGACAGAATTGTAGCCTCCACAAACATTGCTGCACCACGTGCTGGTGTTGTTGCTCGTACTGAAATTTCACATGCTATGAACCAAGGAACATTACAACAAATGAAAGCAATTAATGTCCCAACAATGATGAAAGAATGGATTGCAACAAATGATGATAGAACGCGCCCAGAGCATGCGGAAGTTAATGGTGAAAAAATAGGAATTAGTGATGCATTCTCTATTGGAGAAGAACCAGGAGATGCAGTCAATTGTCGTTGCACATTAGGTTTTGATATTCCAGATGATGACTTTGATAATGCTTTTCCTGCTGATGATTCAAAATAAACTGGGACATATTTGTATATAACACTCAGATTATAAAGTATCATTCATAAATTTACTAACCCGCTTACAAACAACTCGTTTGTAGGCGGGTTTCTTTGTTGACATCGCTAGCCGGCTGCATTACTGCAATCTATGATCATGGCAAGTCGGACATCATTCGCCAAAAGGATAATTAATTCTAATGACGGTTGACGTTGCAGAATTAGATATTGAACTCGGAGGAAAACCGAGTAAACAAACTCCGGCTGATCAACGATTAAAAAAGAACAAAATGAAAAATAAAAGAACGCCTAATTCGGAGGCAGATGTGACAGCTATAGATGATGAAGAAATCATTGATGCTGAGATTGTCTCTGAAACTTTTGCTACCGGAAATGATTCTACTGACATCCCCATGTGGCAAGGAATTTTAGTTCCTGAAGGTGTTGCTACTGGAGATGGTAGAGAATTTTCTGAAGATTCCATTAAATGGGCTGACACTCCTATGCCTTTACGTTGGCAAAAGGAAACAGCACACGGCGGAATGAATGATGTAACTGTTAATGTTGGTTCCATTACTAAAGTATGGCGTGATGGAAACAATATTATGGGGTCCGGTAATTTTGATTTAGGTGGACCTGACGATGATGATGCACATGAAATCTTTCGGCGGATGTCAGCGCAAGACACATCAGCGGGTGGAATTTCTATTGATGCTGATGACATTACAGATGCAGATATTGAATATGTATTTCCTAAACCTGATGACTCAAAAGAATCTGATGAAGATGATGAAGACGACTGGCTAATGATGCTTTTTGCAATGCCAGAAAAAATAATCTTTCATTCTGCAAGAATTCGTGCCGCTACTATGGTTGATATTCCTGCATTTACTCAAGCTAAAATTTCTCTTTTATCTGATGATGATAAAAAAAGTTATTCTACTTTATCATTAGTTAAAACTGAAACATTTGGGCCAGTTGCTACTCATTCCACTGCAACATCTGATGGATCGTGGGATGGCCCGGCTAATGAAAAAAATTTACCAGCACCGATGAAATTGTCGATTGCTAAAGATGCTTATGCATGGTTTGATGATTCAGCTGTAACTGATGGAGAAATTCCTAAATCAGGTTGTAAATTTATTCATCATGAAATCAGTTCAGATGGAACTCCCGGCGCTGCAAATCTTACTGCATGTTCAACTGGAATTGGTGTATTACATGGCGGTCGCGGTGGAACAACAATTCCTGATGGAGATAAGCGCGGAGTATATGACCATTTAGCAAAGCATCTCCGGGATGGTGGACAAGAACCTCCACCATTTACCATTGAAGATTCTTTAGTTGCACATGCTTGGCACGATGTCTATAAACCACCTGCCGAATGGTTTTCTAATCCAGGTCTCGGACAGGTTATGCCTATTGTTGTTACCGATAATGGTCGAGTTTATGGACATGCTGCACAGTGGGGCGATTGTCATTTAGGTTATATGAATGAATGTGTTATGCCTCCGCATGAAGATTTTCATTCTCACTTTCTTACTGGTGAATTAATCTGTGAAGATAATTCACACATTGCAGTTGGCCAAATTACTGCAGGAATTAAGCATGCATCATTATCTATGAATGCAGCTAAAGCTAGTGAACATTATGAAGATACTAATGCTGTTGTCTGTGATGTTATTACTGGAAACGATAAATACGGAATTTGGGTAGCGGGAGCAATTAGACCCACCGCTGATGCGGCGCGAGTTCAAGCCTTGCGTGCCTCCGGACAAGTGTCGCCAGATTGGCGTCGCATTGGCGGTGCATTAAGAATGGTTGCATTGTTAACCGTGAATGTTTCCGGTTATCAAGTACCTAAAGCACGTTCCTTTGTGGCATCAGGCAATATTCAAAGTCTTGTGTCATCGGGAATGGTAACCGTTAGGTCGCAGGGACCTACGGAAGATGAATTAAATAAGCGGGCCTTAAAAGTTCTTCGTGAGAATTTAACACGGAGAGTGCATCCGGAAAGGACTGATTAAAATGTGCGGTTGCTACAAACGAGTAGTTACTCCACCTGAAATTCCGGCGCCACAACCGGCGCCACAACCGGAGGAAAACAAAACTCCGGTAACGGCCGGTAAGTAATATCTATTAAGGAGCTTTATCGTGGCTGATGAACTTGTCACCGTGCCACAGGATTTGACGCTTCTCAGCGACCAAGATTTGGACACGCTGCAGGTCAATGCCGTTGCTGAATTTGATCGAATCAACGGTGATGAGAACGTCACGCCTGATGCAGTGCAATATCAATTAAATTTGGCCAATGATATTGACCGAATTCGTGCGGAAGTTGCGGGGCGCGCGGCGCGTGCAACGCAAACTGCTGAACAAGAGCGCGCACGTTTGATTGAACAAAGGGCTAATCTTCAAACTCGCGTCCATGGTGCTACCGAGGGCGGCGATAATGAATTAGGCGATGGCAATAGGCCCGCTGCCGTTGTAGATGTTGAAGCAATTGCCCGCGCATCTGCAGAAGGTGCCACCGCTGCACTTGTCGCCGCTCTTGGTGAAAGACGCGGACTTGATGCTAATGCAATTAGTAAGCGTGCAACTGCAACGCTTTCTGAAGCACGGCGTCACATTCCCGCTCCCGCAATTCCTACGCCACGTTTAGCTGTTACTGCTGGCGTAGATATTCCGGGTGTTGCTCGCGGTGCAGAAATGACATCTTTAGATGATTTAGTTTCTGCATTCCAGCGTGCGGCAAAAGGCGCTCCGGTTACCCGTGATGGTATTGGTCAAGAGCGTTTAGTTGCAACTATTAATAATCAATTTGAACATACTGTAGATGATCGTACATCGCCTGCACAGATGGAAGAATTGATTAATTATTTGCGTCGCCCAGAGAAGATGAATTCTTTGGTTGCCGGTGGCGGTTGGTGTGCACCATCTGAAATTCGTTATGAGTTTTTCAATGTAGCTTGTAATGATGGTTTAATTGATTTGCCAACTGTTGGTGTTACGCGCGGCGGTTTGCGATTCCCGGTTTCACCTTCAATTGCTGATGCTTTTCTCAATGGTGCCGGTGCAACTGTTGGTATGGCTGGATTTGCTAAGCCTGGATTTGATTATACTTCTGATCCTTGGCTATGGACTGAAACTACCGATATTTCGGCAGTTACTGGTAATCCAACTAAACCAACTATGCGTGTTCCTTGTCCTTCATTCACCGATGCTCGGTTAGAGTGCTACGGTATTACGCTTACCGCTGGTAATCTTACTGATGATGCTTACCCTGAATCTACTGCCAATACGCTTAAGCTTTTGCTTTCGGCTTGGGAACATGCGCAGAATGCGCGTATTATTTCTCAGATGGTAGCACTTTCTAGTACCGCTATTACTGGTATTGGTTCTGCTACAAAGCCTGTTTATAATACTGTTCTTTCTGGTATTGATTTAGGTGCTACGGATTACCGTGCCAAGTATGGTATGTGTGATGCCGATGTATTAGAAGTTGTTGCACCATATTGGGTTAAGGATCTTATTACTGCAGATCTCGCGTGGCGTACTAAAGTTGAATTACTTTCAGTTACTGATGCGCAAATCAATGGCTATTTTGCTGATCGTAATCTCAGTGTTCAGTGGGTAAATGATTGGCAGGTAAGAGGTTCTGGTCAGTTTGGAAATGTCACTACGCCAATGACTGCGTGGCCAACTAGTGCACAGTTTATGGTATTTGCTGCTGGTACATTCATTAAGGGTAATGGACTTACGCTAGATCTTGGTGTTGTCCGTGACTCTGTTTTGAATGCTGCTAACGATTTTACTGCCGCATGGTCTGAAGAATGCCATTTGGTTGCAAAAGTTGGGCATGAGTCCAGGCTTTATACATTGGCCTTTGGTGTTGGCGGATTTGACGCTGCTCCTGAGACTCTTGCTGCACAGATTTAAGTGGAGGATTACACACTAGTCAAATGGAATAGGGGTGAATAACAAATGGCCAACATGAGGCAAATTGTTGATCCGCCATCATTCACGCCTATTCCATTTGGTTTACTAACTACTGTTGAGTTTCCAAATACACCAGATGTTCACTGGCAGAATGGTATTACATATCAACCCGTATGTGGTGTTGCCGTAACAGGTCTAGGCGAATTAACATATGATGAATGTCTTGCTGTTACGGGCAGTGGAGGAAATCCACCGCCACCTCAAGCATTTTTCAATTCAGTAAGTGTAGGACCAAGAGGCGCAACATCATTTGTTGCAATGGTTGAATTTGATTGTTCAGCTGTTGGTAATGAGCAAGCTCAATTAACAGCTACTAAAGCTTTATCTATGGCTGAACCTTGGCAAGTTGAACGTGCATTTTGGACTGGTGTTGCAAGTGGACAGTCAATTGTATTTCCTCATCTTGCAGCTAATGCACAAGTTTTAGATTCAGATGGAATTCTTTTACAAGATCCAGCAACAATTGTTTCTGGTGCTGGTGAAACATTTCCTCTTAATATTGAACAAGCATTAGGTGAATTAGAACAAGCTATTGCAAATTGTTATGATGGTGTTGGAGTTATTCATGTTCCTGAATTACTTCTACCAACAATGGATGCATGGGGAGTTATTAAACAAGTTGGTCCAGTAATGAAAACAGCTAATGGAAATAAAATTGCTGTTGGTGCTGGATATGATGGAAGTTCCCCAACCGGTGCACCTCGCGGACCAAATGCCTGTTGGATGTATGGAACAGGAAATGTATTCGGATATCGTAGTGATATAAGAGTACGTGCGCCACAGGGTGCACAATCATTTGATAAAGCAACAAATACAATGAAGCTTATTGCCGAACGTACTTATGTACTCGGTTGGGATTGCTGTCATTTTGCAGTCCAAACTAATGTTGGCGTCCCGAAGGGAACGTAATTATGAGTTCAGTCTGTGCGGTCCCTATCAAGGGAACGTCAATGCGAATTGTGCAACTTGACGTTTGTGGTAATCCTGTTACCGGCGCGTCAAGTCACGTTATTGTTGCTGCATTTTCTCAGGTAGCTATGGCTCCTCAGTATGAAGATGGTACTGAGTTTTTTGAGAAAACTGCTGATGGTTTAATTTGTGTCAATCAGAAAGACCCGCCAATTCTTAAGAGAATGGCATTGACGGTTGACTTGTGTTCTGTCGATCCTGATATGACACCATATGTTTTATCGGCTCGAGAATTAGTAACTTCTGGTCCTGTTTCTGGTTATGGTTTTGGACTTTCAGAAGGTCCATCTACTGCTCATTATTCAATGGAAGTTTGGCAGAGAGTTGCCGGTGCCGGTGCATGTTCTGCTGGCGGAATTCAGCAATACATTTATAACGCATGGCCTCATTGTTATAATACGCAAGTTGGTTCGTACAATATTTCTAATGATAAATCAACTATGCAGTTTATCTGTGATACAGCTGCAGCCGGTCCATTATGGCTAGATGGCCCGGGTACTGGCACTAGTTATTTGCCTGCAACTGGTACGACTTCTGCATTAACTACTGAACATTGGTTATGGAATATTACAACTACTACTCCGCCTGTTCCATCTTGTGGTTCTGCACTTTTGACATAGGGGTTTTAAATGAGTCTTAACGGTAATGCGGGTTTTGGTGGTGTGCTGAAGTCGCGTGTTATTCGCGCGCCAAAACCGCATGCCGTAAAGACTCTGCGAATTCCAGGTTTAGGTCGCGTTGCTTTTACTAAAGATCCTGGTGATAGCGGTTTATTTGCGCGTCATTATTTTGAAACGCAACTGACCGCTTATCACAGGAATAGTAAAGGTGAATTACTTGATGAAAGGGATTTAGGTTCTGGATTAGTCACTAACGTTGGTGTACTTTCCTTAGCCAATGATTCTCAATGGGCAATTACATCAGCTACACCAATTAATATTTTAAAAATTGCCAATAACCATGCAACTGGTACACAAGTTGTTGGCGCTGCAACTGCAGCAGTAACTGATATTAAACTTGTTACACCATCAGCAAATGGTGGCCAAACAATGGTCGCTGGTGTTCAAACTATGATTCCCGGTACAAATGCCGGAGGAACTGGCACTAGCACAACAGGAACTAATAAATATCAAACTGTTGCAACTATTAACTACACTGGTACTGAAGCCGTTACAGAGTGGGGTTTGTTCGGTAATCTCGGTGCAATTGGTGGTACTGCATTATCATCTTCAACGGGTTCACCATTTACAGCGGGTAGTGCAACAACAGGTACTGTTACAGGAACTCCATTAACTGCTTCATCTTCATCCGCTCAGGGACAAGCTAATACAGTAATTGAAAATACTGGAAATGCTACTCCACATTGGGGATTAATTCTTTCTAATACTACTTCTATTGTTACTGTTCCGGCTTGGTATAAGGTTTCTGATAGCACTGCTGCTGGTGTAACTCCAGCTAACACAAACACTTATGTTATTCGTCCTGTTCTTTGGGATAGAAAAACTTTTGCTGCTATCAACGTTAACAACGGAGATTCAATTCAATTTACATATCAATTGACGCCTAATCAAGGCGGATAAGTGACAATTTACAGAACGTCATTATCATCTGTTCATCATAATATTGATCCTAATAACTACGCTTATACTGATACAGTTGTTGGATCAGCTGGAAAAACTTTAACTATTACCGATCTACACATGAGTAGTTTTGGTTTTTTCCTTGTTCAATTAAGTTTCTCTAACGGAAGTGGAGATGCACCACAATTTGCTGTTGGTCCAGATAATCAAGTAAATCTTTCTGGAATGATTAATGGTCCTCATAATACATTCGGTGGGTCAGACGGAGATTTAAGGTTGCTATTACAATCTCCTGATTATGGTCTACTACAAGGAAGTTATTCAGGATACTCTAATTTACCTGCATTTAATTTTTATATTGCTGGAGAATTAGTGTAAATACAATGTCCACGAACGAACATAAATTTAAGCTTAACAAAGATGGTTATTTAGAAATAGACCTGTGTTCTGAGCTTGGATATGCTAATGAACAGATTATTCGCATTACAATAAATGGAATATCGTTTAAAGCTAAATATAGTAATAGAAATAATCTTTTTACTAAAGTTCAAACAGAATTTATAATTGTTCGTACAGGTAAAAAATTTAAAATGATTGGATTTCCTCATCAAACAGTATTTTTTACAATAAAGACTTAAGGAGAAAAATGGCTAATCCTATTATTAGTATTGCTGCCAATAAGAGTTCATATGCAATCGGTGAACTTATGACGGTTACTGCTACATATTCTGATCCAGATGCAAAAACTATTGTTATTCATGGTACAGCTATGGATGCAGAAGGAAATGTTACGCCGGCAACCGTTAATGTTTCTTTAGCTGATCCAGTAACTGTTGTTATTACTGATGATGGTAATCGTACATGGACAAAGATTTCTGATTCCGGTTCTGTAGCAGTATTTACAGCTACGGCATAATTAATGGTTAATATTACAGGAAAAGGAACTGATGCAGAAGGACATATAACTTCTGTATCTATTTCTGTTTCTGTATCTTCTCCAGCTCCTACTGGGTTTCCTGATGCATCAAATACTGGTGTTCCAGTTGGTACTATATTACAGAGAATTCCTGAAGATATTACTTCAGGCGCGGGTTGGCATTGGGATACTCGCGGATGGGTAACTATTGACGATGCTGGTGCAGTTTTTGATAAATACTCAGTTAACTCAGAAGTTGATGCAACAGCTGATGGTATAACTATATCGAGATGTAGAATTATTAATAATGGAAATGTGTTTGGTGTTGGATTACGCCATTCTAATAATGTAACAGTTCAAGACTGTACTATTTCTGGTCCTGGAAATGGCGGACCAGATAATAATCGTTTAACAACTGGAATTAAAGATGTTTATGGAGATATATCAGGAACAGTAATAAAACGCTGTAATATATTTGATTGTGCTGGTGGTATTGCACTACATAAAGGTATCGTTCAAAATAATTACATTCATGATATGGGCTATAATACTGTAGATCATGTTGATTGTTATCAATCATTTGATGTTGGACCATTAGAAATTTCTGGGAATACATTCTTAAATGAATTAAATCAAACAGCTTGTATTCTCCTACAGTGGACTAATGCTGCACTTTCTGGCGTTAGAATTCATGATAATTTATTTGCAGGAGGAGGATATTGTATTTACGGTGGAGATAATGCAATTGATGTTAAAATAACTAATAACAAATTTTCAACAAGGTTTTATCCTAACGGCGGTTATTACGGATATGTAGCACACTGGCAACCAGGAAATACAGGAAATGAGTGGTCAGGAAATACTTGGTATGATGGACCAAATGTTGGTCAAGTAATTAATTAAAGAGGATGGATAAATGAAAATCAGTGTTATACAGACTAACAGTGCTGAAGCTGATATTGATGGAAACTCATCTTTACTTATTGATGCTCCGCCTAATACTATAATTTTAAGCGGAGGATTTTTTATTCATCCTGGATATCCATTTAGAATGTTAGTTAGTAGACCAGTTAATACTGAACCTGCTTTTGGTCCACCTACTTCTTGGGAATTTTTTGCTTCTGATGGTGCAGAAGGAGATATATTTGTTGGATATGTTGTATGTGCTAGTTATTTTATTTAAATAAAATGAGCCTTTAGGACGGTTTTAAATGACCGTCTCTCTAGATACTTCTCTTGCAGAAGTATTATCAATTTCTAATAATAATAATGTATCAGCACCTTTTAGTCCTGCTGCTGGTACAACTCTGTATGCAGTAATTACTACTAATAGACCAAGTGCAGGAGGATCATTAGTAGCAAGTGTTTCTGGAGGAGCATTAACCTGGGCAAGCATTGCTTCTATTTCTGCTTCAACTGGTGGAACATCTGCAGAAGTATATAGAGCATTTTGTGCAACTGCTCCGGGATCAATGACAGTTACAGTTGTTCCTAATGCAGCGGCTAATGCTGCTGGCTGGGAAGTACGTTGCAATGTAGTACAAGTAACGGGGGATGAAGGCGCTACATATACAGGAAAAACAAATACATCTTTTAGTGCATCAGGCTTACCTTCTGTTGTTTTAACTGGAGTTTCATCCGGATCTAATGTATTAGTTGCTTGTGCAGATTGGGCAAATTTAGCAGTCGCGACTTTACCTGCTGGACAAATATCTATTTACGATGTTGTAGATTCAGAATATACTTCTCATAAATGGAAATTAACCAGTAATACTAGTTCATCTGGTAATGTTACGATGAATGCTACCGCTCCAACAGGGCAACAATTTCAAATGGCCGCTATTGAAATTAAATCTGCTGGAGGAACTCAATTTACACAATCTGTTTCAGGTACAGTAGGGTTTACCGGTGCTGATAATACCTTAACAAAAAAGACACATTCTTTGGCAACGTTATCATTTACTGGAGTACGCACAGCAATAACCAGAAAAATTCAATCAGCTACATTGTCGTTTACTACAGCACGAAATGAAGTATTAAGAAAAACAATGACAGCTGCAGTTTCATTTACTACTGCTATGCCATTATTAACTAGGTCAAATCGTACTGCATCATTATCATTTACTGGGTCACAGACTAAACGTATAGTTAAATCTGCACTAACTGCAACAGTTTCATTTACTGGGTCAATGACAACTGCGGCAGTGCATCATTACACACAAGCGCTTAATGCAACATTATCATTTACTGGAGCACAGATAAATGGAATTAAAAAACTCAGTACAGCAACTGTATCTTTTGTTGGTTCCAATATCAAACGTGTCCAAAATAGACAGTCTTCATCTGTCAACTTTACCGGTAATCAATCACGTAGAATTTCAAAAATCCAAACAGGAAATATCTCTTTTACTGGAACCATCAATAGTAGACTGACTAAAGTATTATCAGCAACAATTTCCTTCACAGGAAATATGACGTCTGCTGCTGTTCATCATTATACCCAAGCATTAAATGCAACCATAGGGTTTACAACTTCTTTTACTACAGCAGTAGTACATTTCTTCACACAATCATTATCAGCTACATTAAGTTTTACTGGTAATCAAACAAAGAAAACATTGAAGTTATTATCGGCAACGATTTCCTTTACTGGTAGTTTGTCTCGCCGAGTCGGCCACGCTCTATCTGCAATGCTTGCATTTTCCGGAGCGGCCGCGCGCAGTGTCCACAGTGGACTGTCTGCCTCCGTTGGATTCGTCGGCGTGCTGAATAGACGGATTACTAAATCATTGCCAAATTCAACATTGTCATTTACAGTTAGTTTTGTTGGAAGCGCTGCTCACTTTTTCACACAAGCTTTAAGTGCAACACTTTCATTTACTGGTAATTTAACATCACATAGAATTATAGTTAGATTGCTTACTGCGACTGTTTCATTTGCAACATTGTCCAGTAAGAAAACTAAACATGTGTTGTCTAGTACAATAAGTTTTATTGGCTCTATGAACAATAGAATTCCTGTTGTGTTCTCAGCTGTATTATCATTCACTGCTAATCTTGGAATTATACCTCATATTATTTCTGGATTATCTAATTTAAGAATTAGAGTTTTTGGCAGAGAAACAAATGAAAATATTTCAGGCATAGAAGATGAAGGACCGATATCAGGGGAGGAGCCCGGAACATGATTGGTAATTCACCCTCAGTTGAAATTGGTCCATTTGTTGTAGGTGAAAAGCCTATGATTCTACGATATACTTTTGAGGATTCTAATGGAAATCCTCTTGACTTAACTGGTTACACAGGGAAGTTTAGTTATCGAGAAAATAGTTGTGGTGTAGGGACAGCAGTAATACGTAATGCTGTAGTTATTTCTCCACAAACAGATGGAAAAGTTGAGTATACTTGGCAAGGTGATGAATTTCCTACACCAGGACATTATATTGCTGAATTGTGGGTAGGAAATAATGCACAACGTTTTGCATCAATTCTTATCAAGTTTGATGTTCGCATTCCTGTTGGTGTAGTTCCTGTTATATAAGGAAAATAATGACTAATCCAGGTAGAAATGAAATAAAAAGAGCATTAAGGAATGGTAGTTTAATTAAACCTGAACACTGCGAAAACTGTAAAGATAAGTATCCTCCTTATAATATTGTTGCTCACCATCATAAAGGATATGACAAATTACATATACTAGATATAGTATGGCTTTGTCGAAAATGTCATCATAATTCACATGGTGGTTGGGATGGTAAAGGTGTAACAAAAGAATTATTATCTTCTGTTGCAAAAAGAACTAATGAAAAAATTGGTCATGATCAATTATCCTCTAATGGAAAGAAAGGAATGAAAAAAGCACAGCAAGTAATGAAACTAAAATATACACAAGAACAATTATCACAAATACGCAGTGCAGCAGCCATTAAAGGTAATAAAATTCGTTGGGGAGATAAAAATGACAGCTGACTTTTCTCCGACTGATCTCTGGCCTTGTTGCTGGACATGTGATGTTATGACAGAGTCTCCTACTGTAACGGGACAGGCTGTTGCATTTGCATCAAATACTTTATGGGTATTAACTGGCCGTCAATTTGGATTCACTGAAACTACATTACGTCCATGTCGTGATTGTCATAGAGAAACCCCTTTCCCTGATGGTTGGCTTTCATGGCCGGGAACTCAGCGACCGCCATTAGGTGCAACATCATCCGGTGGATTTTATGGTTATTGGATCTATGGTGGATGTGGATCTTGTCAAGATAATTGTTCATGTACGTATCTTGAACAATTTGAATTATCTGCTCCGGTAAGTTCTATCACGCAAATTAAAATAAATGGAACTATTCTAGATCCATCTTCTTATCGTTTGGATGAAAGTCGTTATGTGGTTAGGGTTGATGGTGGTATCTGGCCTAGGACTAATAATTTCGCTTTACCTGATACTCAAGTAGGAACATGGTCAGTTACAGCTAGATATGGTTTAAATCTTCCCGACGGTGCGGCCTGGGCAATTGGTGAATTAGCATGTGAATTCATTAAGGCTGCAAATGGTGAAGATTGCCGTTTACCACGTACAGTAACTCAGCTTGCCAGACAGGGTGTTACTTTATCATTTCCTAGCATTAGTGATATGTTTGACAAGGGATTAACAGGATTATATCTTGCTGATATTTTTATTAATACATGGAATCCAAATCACCTACAAGGACGGGCACGTACATATTCTATCGATGGTAGGAAATCCCGGAGAGTGGGATAATGGATATCTTAACAGTATTACCATTAATCCTTTCTGCTGCAAATGATGAATTGAAATACTCTATTGGTAAATCCCCTGCACGTGTTGGATTAGTTCCAAGCGCTATTGCTTGGGATGAATGCGACACGTGTGGATTATTGGCTTTATCAATTAATAGATTTTTTCTTACTGACCAATTCCCTATAGAAGCATCTACATCTGATGCATGCGAGGGTGGAGTATTAGCAGCAGATATGATTATGCAGATAATTCGCTGCGCTCCGCAACCAGCGGGAGATGGTAAAAGTTTAGCTCCAACAACTGATGCATTAAACAATTCTGCACTTATGATTATTGATGATGCTAAAAGAGTAATGTGTAGTGTTCTTGAACAGTTGAGATCTTTATTATTAGATAATGATATTGTTGATTATATGATTAGACAGCAATTATTTGTTGGGCCTGAAGGCGCATGTGTTGGTTCAGAACTTCAATTTGTTGTTGGAGTTAATAGATGAGTAGTATTAATGTTAGACAGGAAATAAATTCATCTCAAATTAACAAACAATTAAAAGGTCCAACCGGAGCTTTAGCAAAAGAGTTGCTACGTAAGGGATTACGTATACAAAATGCAGCAAAGAAAAGATGTCCTGTTGACCAGGGCCGTTTACGTGCATCTATTACTTTAAAAATTGTCACTGAAGCTGGAATTTTAAAAGCTGAAATAGGAACTGATGTAGATTATGCTTTATATGTCCACAATGGAACTGGATTGTTTGGACCTACATCTTCTCAAATATTTCCTCAGCGCGGAAAGTTTATGGTATTTCAGCCTAAAGGATCTTCACAATCCGTATTTGCAACTCACACTAGCGGACAAAAACCAGTACCGTTTTTAAATGATGCATTGCATGAAGTCATGGGCTGAGTTTCTAAATTTACATTTGTCATGAGGCGGCCGACTGCGCTGTTATTGTGCGAGTCGGAGGTATTGCCATGACAGAAACAACGATCACGCCAGCTGATCCGCAAGTAAAAGATTTCAGTAAAAAAGTTGACGTCAAATTTAAAATTGACGATGATATTTTTATTGGAGTTCCTAACCTTGCTGTCGATGAACTCATTGAATTTGTTGGGTTGACTGAAAGTATCGGCGAAGCTGATATGAAGAATCAACCAAAATTCTTTCGTGCTGTTGCACAATTGGTTCTTACAAAAGAATCAGCAGAAAAATTTATTTCTCGTATGGCGGATAAATCAAATCCAATTTCCATTTTTCAAGTAATGGAAATAATTCCATGGGTAATGGGTGAATATGGAATGCGCCCTACGGAGCCATCGTCGGACTCGTCAGATGGGTCACCGAATCCGGAAGATGGCACGAAATTGACGGTGAATCTCTCTCCAATGGAATTGACATCAGAACTCTCAGCCCAGACCGATTCTTAAACTTAATATACTTCACCATGTTACAGCGTCTGAATTACGATGATGAGGATAACACTAATCCTCGAGTAGATCTTGATAATTCATTTCATATAACAGAATGGTATGTTCCAGGTTTAAATAAATACAGGGAAATTGTGCCTGCAGTTGAGGGAGTGCCGGACTGGTGGCATGGAGAAGAGGACGCCAGCGCGTCATTCCTCCGTGCTATGAATGTCAATACTTAAACTAAGGTGAGTTCACTATGCCAACACCAATTGATCGGGCATATATTGAACTTGTTGGCGACTTTAAAAACTTTACGTCTGGTTTAAAAAGTAACGTTGGTAAATCAGTAAAAGGTGTAGAAAAAGATTTAGATGGCATCACTACGTCAACCACTAAATCTGTGAATAGAGCAACAAAAGAACATGAGGGAATGTTTAGTTCTCTTAAAGAAAATGCTAAGGGTGCACTAGAAGTTGTTGGTGCATATGAAGTTGCATCTAAAGCAACAGAGTTTTTCAAATCAGCTATTGAGGCTGGAAGAGAAGCACAAAAAACAACAGCACAAACTGCTGCAGTAATCAAATCAACTGGCTCTGCTGCGCATGTTACAGCTAAAGATGTTGAAGAATTAGCAAGTTCTATTTCTCGCAAAACTGGTATTGATGATGATCAGATAAAATCAAATGAAAATATGCTTTTAACTTTTACCGGCATTCGTAATGAAGTTGGTAAAGGTAATGACATATTTAATCAAGCAACAAAAACCGTTGGTGATATGTCTGTCGCATTAGGACAGTCAGGTAAATCATCAGCTATTCAATTAGGTAAAGCACTCAATGATCCAATCAAGGGAATCACAGCATTACGTCGTGTTGGTGTTGCTTTTACTACAGACCAACAAAAAACTATTACATCGTTAGTTAATTCTGGTCACACGCTTGATGCACAAAAAATTATTCTTGGCGAGTTGAATAAAGAGTTCGGTGGATCTGCTGTAGCTCAAGCAACTGCAGGCGATAAAATGCGTGCATCATGGAAAGTAATGAAGGAGGAATTAGGAACAAAACTTTTACCAGCATTAGATGCTGTAGAAAATTTTATTGCTAACAAATTCATTCCAGTATTATTTACACTCGGCGGTTGGATTGATACTAAAGTAATTCCACCGATTAAAAATTTTGCTGGTATAGTTAAAACTTATGTATCACCTATTTTATCTGAAATAGTCGATAGAGTTAAAGCTTTTATTGCTAATTTAACATCTAGCGGCGGAGCTATATCTAAAGCAACTGGACCTATTAAATCTGCATTTTCTTCATTGGGTACAATAGTTGGTATTGTATTTTCAACTTTAAAAACTTATTTTGAAACTATTGTACCAGTAGTTATGAAATTCTATTCAACATTAATAACTCAACTTTTACCAAGTCTTGAACACATAGTTACAACTATTGCATCTGGTGTTATACCTATAATTAAATCTTTAACTAATACATTTACAACTTATATTCTTCCCGCTATTATTTCTATTTATACTTGGATGCAAGCTCACTTAATACCAATTTTTGTTCAGTTTGTTAAAATTATATCTACTTATGTAATTCCTATTATTGTTTCTATTGCACAATGGATAGCAACAAAACTTATTCCTGTTATTCTCCAAGTTGCTATTGCTGTTGGTTCAAGACTTAAACCAGTTTTCGATGCATTAGCAAAATTTATTCAAACAAATGTATTACCTGCATTAGTTATATTGCTCAAAAAATTCAATGAATGGAAACCGACTATTGAAGCAGTAATCATAGTCGTCGTTAAAGTCATTGGAAAAATTCTTGAGTTTGCTGCAACAATTCTTGGTAAAGTATTACCGCCATTAATTAGATTTGTTGGGTATTTATTAGTTGGTGCTGTAAAGACACTAATTCTAGTTATTACTACAATCGCCAGAGTTATTAAGGCTTTTGTTAACTTTGGTATTGGTGTTTACAATGCATTTAAAGCAGTATATACATTCTTTAGAAATCTTCCTTCAACTATTCAATCAGCAATTGGAAGTCTTGGATCTCTTTTATCCAGTAAAGGTAAAGCACTTATAGATGGATTATGGGGAGGCATTAAAACAGGTTGGACCACTGTTTCTAACTGGTTCTCTGGTATAGGATCCAGAATTGCTGGGTATTTTAAGGGATTTGGAAGTTTATTAGTCAGTCGTGGTACAAATTTAATTAATGGTTTATGGTCAGGTATCTCTCGCGGTTGGTCAACTATTCGTAATTGGTTTACTAATATAGGAAGTAGATTTAAGGGTTATCTCAGTGGAGCTTCAACTTGGTTAAAACAAAATGGAAGGGATATAGTTTCTGGTCTGTTTAGTGGAATTCTCAACGAATTAGGTAATGTAGCTAGCTGGGTTAAGAGTCATATATTTAATCCAATAAAAAATGCAGTAGTTAATTTATTCAAAATTAGTTCACCGTCTAAAGTCATGATGGACCTGGGTGGCCACATCATGGGTGGATTTATTAAAGGTATGTTGTTGCATGATCCAGCTGCATTAGCAAAAAATTTAGTTGGATCAATTCCTAAGGTATTAGAGTCTATAGTTAAAAAAGGTTTAGTAAAAGTTTCTGATTTATCTAAAAAAGGTTTAGAAGCATTACAGAGTACTGGATATGATATTGGAGCATCTGGTTTAGGTAAACTCGGTTTAGGCGGAGGGAGTGGTGATCAACGCGCCCACAGTCAAGGAGCAGCGGCAAACCAGGCTTATGCTAAAAGTGTATTAAATCATTTTGGTTGGGATCAATCACAATTCTCTGCATTAGTTTCTTTGTGGAATGGTGAATCTGGTTGGAATCAAAATGCTGCTAACCCAACTAGTTCAGCGTATGGTATTGCACAATTCCTTGATTCTACCTGGGCCGGAATGCCGTATGGAAAAACAAACGACCCAAACAAACAGATTATTGATGGTTTAACTTATATTAAAAGAGCCTATGGTTCACCTGCTTCTGCATATAGTGCTTGGTTATCTAGAAGTCCACATTGGTACGCAAAGGGTGGAGATCCAAACGCAGGCAGTTGGGGAGTTGTTGGAGATGCCGGTCCTGAATTAGTGCACTTCAAGGGCGGTGCACATGTTTATGATAATAAAACATCAGCTAGAATGCTTAAGCAGATGGCTTCTATCGCTACCTATGCAACGGGTGGTGATGTAAAAGGAGCCGTCACTTCTGGAACTCGTGATACTGCAAAATCACTTTCAACTAAATTAAATGCTGAAATTAGTCTTTCAACGTCACGTGCAGATATTGCTAAATTTACACAACAGATTTTTGATGAAATTCATAAAGCAAAGTATAGTAAGAAACAATCTGATTTCTTAATTAATTATGTGAAGCAAGCTGAAAGTGATGCAGTCGCTGCACAACGTAGTGAACGCACTGCATCTGGTAAACATATTCTTGATGTTATTCTATCTGCATTTACTGGTTCTCGCGCTCGCGGATCAATTAAGGCTGCCGCTGAATCTGTTACACAATCTATTGGTAAAGATTTTAGTGGTTCAGCACAATCTAGATTAGTTGCAACAGTTAGTCGAGTTAATGGACAAATGCAACGCCTTGCTGCACAACGAGATAAAATAGCTGCACAAATCTCAGCGGCTAATGCTGTTGCAACATCGGTAAAAGATGAGGCATTATCATCAGCATCATTATCGAGTATTGGCACTGTATCCAGTGCAAGTAATCTTGATACAAGTTTAAAGTCAAAACTTGCAGCAATTCTAGCATTTACAGCAAATCTAAAGAAGCTGTCTAAATTAGGTTTATCAAAAGATTTAATTGCACAGATTACAGGTGAAGGTGTTGATGCAGGCGGTGCAACTGCTGCAGCTTTAGCATCTGGATCAAAGGCTACTATAAAAGATATAAACAAAACTCAAAGAGCAATCAATAGTGCTAGTAAAACACTTGGAAATACTGCTGTCAATGCACAAATAGGTGGCAATATTGCAAAGTCATTTGTTAATGGTCTTAAATCACAATCGGCATCTCTAGAAAAGCAAATGACACAATTGGGAAAGGTGCTTGCTAAATCGGTAGGAAAAGCATTTCATCTTAAGGGATATGCAAAGGGTGCATGGCAAGTACCACAAACGGAGTTGGCATTAGTACACAAAGATGAGATGATTATTCCAGCAACACAGGCAACATCTATTCGTAATAGTTCAACTAGTAATTCATCATATACATCAATTGATTATGAAAAACTTGGTATGGCTGTAGCAAGAAATATTTCTAAGATTTCTTTTAATGCACATCTTGATAGTAATGGTGTTATCACTATGGTAAGTAAGGGTCAAATCGCTAAAGCTGTAAGAGGATCTAGATTATGACGATTACAACCTTAAGACCAAATGGTGATGTTTTATCTAATGCACCATTCAGTGTTAATGGAGCTTCTACACGGTGGCAGGCTGTTTCAGATAATTCTGATTCTTCATTTGTTGTTGGCACTGTTCAGCAGGGATATTTTCGCGTTAGCTTGGGAAATCTAAGTGCACTTTCTGCAGGACAAAGAATTAAATCATTAACAGTACGGCAACGCAATAGCCATAGCGTAGCCGGCGGTGGAACTGAAACAATGCACAATACTATTTATGATGATAGTAATACTTCATTAGGAACTGTTGGTTCATCATACTTCACCCGTGGCACACAAACAATTACTACCTTTGCTGGAAATCCTGCTTATTCTGCGCCGGGGGGACGTGCATGGTCTGCAGGAATTGTTAATTTAATTGGATTACAAACATCTTATTTTCTTGCTAATGATGGATCAGGAAACTTTGGCAGAGTATACGAATTATATATTGATGTCGATATAAATCAACAACCCATTGTTTCTGGAACTCCAACTGTTGTTACTGTAGCCAACAATGCACAGCCAACAGTTAACTGGGTTTATGAAGATGACGATGGAGATCCGCAAACTGCATGGCAAGTAAAGATATTTGATTCTAGTACATATGGTAGTGCTAATTTTGATCCTGACACTAGTATTCCAGCATGGGATAGTAATCAAAATTCCGGTGCTAATACTAGTGCTATTGTTGGTGCTACTACACAAGCTTATTTATTAAATGGAGTTACTTATAAGGCATATGTAAAACTTGCACAAAGTTGGCCTGGACCGCAGGGTAACCTCTGGTGGTCTGATTGGAAACCGTCAGGTACATTTTCTGTTACTTACACTGTCCCATATACTCCAACAATAACTGCATCTTTATTACAAGATAAACATACGTATCAAGCATTACTAACAACAACTGCTACTGTTAACTTATTAACAAGTGATAATGCTAGTTTTGAATCAACTGTAGGATCATGGACTGCTGATTCAAATATGTCGACACCCGTGCGTAGTACTGTTAACCCATTAGATGGATTAGCAGATATGTTACTGAATTCAACTGCAGCCGGAACAATGGTTGCACGTTGTTCTTTAGTAGGAGATACTCCAACTGTTCATCCAGGAACTACTTATACTGTGTTAGCATCATTTAGATCTCTTGTATCTGCACGTTCTTGTGCTGTTGGGGTTAGATGGCTAAATGCATCTAATGGAACTATTTCAACACAGTTTGGTAGTACGGTTACTGATGGAACTGGTGGATATATACAAGCATCATTTACTGGTGTTGCACCAGCCTTATCTGTTACTGCATTAGTTGTTATTGAAGTTTTATCTACTGGTGCTGCAAATGAACAACATAGAGTTGATCAAGT